>ERZ808262.3-NODE-3-length-237761-cov-26.271621_pt1 | contig 237761 bp, 217 predicted proteins | sample MGYA00520895_ERZ808262 | MGnify/ENA primary metagenome ERZ808262 (study PRJEB31516, sample SAMN03275588) | gut metagenome | biome: mammalia-associated habitat; material: feces | host: Papio cynocephalus | place: Kenya | collected 2012-08-02 ...
CACACCGAAGAGTCTGCACCATCGCTCCACCCCTCTGTGTGTCCACCTCGCCCTCGCAGGTGTGCGGAACCCTTCACATCTGGAATTTGAAATGGCTGTTGGATAACGAATTACGATTCTAGGTGTGATTTATCTGCGGAAAGTTTAGGGAATGCGATTAAATTGTCATAACTTGTGGTGTAACAAAGAAAGGATTTTGATATAAATATAGACTCTAAATGTTAACTTAAACTAAATGAGGTGTTTATGGTTGAGGCGAAAGATTCGGGCGGCAGAAAGGTCGGCCAAGGTCAAAGGAAAGAGAATGAACAGGCAAAGACGCAAGCTGAAAGGCGAGCGGAAGAACGGTGTAGGGTGCAAGAGACCGTGCTGGTGAATGAAAAGAGAGTACGGCAGGAAGGCAAAGAGGAACCAGGGTGGTTCCACATCTGCTCACAGGGGCTGGAAGGCGTGGATTTGTTCCCTGACGACAATGCCTTCATTGTGGGAGTGAATAAATTCGCGACTGCATTCAAATTGTTTGGCGAAGAAGTCGAGGTCGTGATTCTCGTGCTCGTCTCAACACATTTCCATTCATTGGCTTGGGGACGCAGGTCTGATGTGGTCCGATGCGCGGAAAGGTTCAAGAGAACAATAAGTATGTATTATTCGCATCGCTTCGGAACCTCGAAGGTTATGTGCAGAGTGCGTGTCAAGGTTGAAAAGGTGGATTCAGAAGAATATCTCAAGAATGTCATCGGATATATTCTTAACAATCCTCGCAAGCATCGGGAGACAAACAACCCTTTCTCATATCCGTGGAGTTCCATTCTTGAATATTTCGACAAAGATGGCCATTCCTCAGTTATGCGTCCAAGAATTATTGACATTCCTCTATGGCGGAAATCGAAAGTCCTTGGTACCAATCGCCTGGTTCCGGATTCCTGGAAACTCTTTGCCAACGGGATGGTGACATTCGATTCTTTCATTTCCTCTGATCGTTTGGAATCTGCTGTCAAAACGATCGGTTCACTTTCCTATCTGGTGAACAAGGCGGATCTGAACGCCAACCAAGGTGAGGCCGTCCGCTATCCTGATAACGACCGGGAGGTCCGTAGCGCTGTAGCAAGAATATGCCCGAGTCTGTTTCCTGGTACTATCGCTTGTTTAGACGAATCGGAACTTGCCCCTGTCAGAAACACGGGTTATTGTCTGAAAGAAATGCGCAAAACGATTTGCTCGATGGCTGAGGATATGCTCTGTAAGCTGAGTTTCAATCAGATAGTAAGGCTGAGAGAGGTCCTTTTAAGCCGTTACGGATTTCCATTGAGGATAGTTGACCGTGTGCTTCACTCCTATATCCCAAAGTAGCTGAACCCGGAACCAATCAATCGAAAGGGCTTGAGGGCACTGTTCACTCGTGCGTCTTCTCTGTAGGTCTGAACATGGAACGTGATTGAAGCGGCTGAAAGGACATGAGGACCCGTCCCTCCGTACCTGTCGGGGAACGGTCACGAGACTGGAGAATATAACAAAAGAGGGTGACAAAAAAAGTCACTCCCTCTTCGCAAATATATTCATGAGACCCCTTGAAAAAGCACCATTCGCCACTTTTCACCTTCCACGGTATCTTTTTCGAATACCTCTGTGCCCCTTGAAAAAGTACCATTCGCCACTTTTCACCCTCGTTAGAAGTATCTGTGCGGCACATGTTAAAAAAAGACTTTCTCAAGTGGACTAAATGCCGCATTTTACCTTTGCAGTCACTTAGGCATTGAATATGTGTGGTTGGTCTGTGGACAAGGGCCAGGGGATATTTTTGCAAACGGTGCGTCTCCTGTATTCATGGCTTTCCGGCCAGAAACGGGTGGCGTCTCCTTGCGGAAATCTGGTAGGGGTATTCGTTATGTGTTGAAGGGTCCAGGATGGAGCAAGCAGATTCTGTGTCTGTGAAAAGATAACGTACCGGTCGTGGGGACGGTCGGTACGTTACTGTGAGGATGATTTCCGGAATCATTCGGATGGGCAGGGAGGCTACCTCTTGAAGGTTTCGATCTGCTTGCCGGTCAGGTGAAGGTCGATGGCGCAGTTGAGGCTGGTTTTAAGGCCACCGAACCAACCGCCGGCATCCATCATCGTGGCGGTCTGAACCTTGATGAAATCAACTCCGGGCAGATGAACCGGTTTGCCCTCCTTGTCAACGGCCCAGTCGATGTCGAATGAGGAATTGACCTCATCCTTAGGATCGGAGTTGCTGACATAGCCGTAGTCGTACCATTGGGTGGCTCCAGGAAACATTCCGTTCATCTGTGTGTTGCTCGGCAGTTGTGTGACACCTGTGAATGTGATGTTCTTGCCCTCTTCACTTTCTCTCAGCCAGAACGGCCATGTCGGGATAGTGTTCGACATTGAACCGCTTGAGAGAGCACCTGGAACTCCGTTGATGGTGTAGGTGATGTAATCGTTCACCTCTTTTCCCATGCTTACAGTGGTCAGGAAGCTCTCAGGACGGTTATAGGTGACGGTGAGGTTTGACAGGGTTGTTGTCTTGCCGTATTCACTGCCGGCGATCTCGTACCACTCGTCTTCGTCAGGCAGCCCGTTCTGGTTGGCGTCGAATGCGACGAAGGCAACACCCGGCGCCGGGTATGATGTCTTGCTGGCGAAACTGCCTATGCGGAAATCGCGCAGTCCGTTGACATTCATCACAGTGTGGTCAAACCTGAACACGATGTAGCCTCCCAACGGCCCAAGGGCTATACCTGTGTTGGAGGCGCTGAAATCCTTGTTGAGCTTCTCGCGGGCCTTCTCCATCGCGGATTTCTTTGTGTCGGTCTTCCCGAAAGGATTGCTTGCACCGACAGCGGAGTAAGGAGCAAGCGCGAGATCGAGGACCTCGGACAGGAATGGTGAATATGCCTCCTTCTCTGTCTCGACGTTGACCTTTGAAGTGCTGGACATGGAGATCCCGCTGTCATCGGTGACGGTCAGCGAGACTTCATATTCACCGGTCTCAAGTTTGATGAAATTCAGGGTGCTTCCGTTTCCGGCGGCTGTGGCCTCGGAGTCGTCAGGACCTTTGACTGCCCATGCGAAGACCGGATTCTTGTCGAAGCCGGTGATCTTCGGGGTGATGCCCAGAACCTTGCAGCGAGGGGTGGTGTAACTCCCGGCGAGGGACATCGAATATTCATACCCAACCTGGGTGATGTTGATTGTCAGCTCCTTGCCGCTTTCTGCCTGAAGTATGGTGACGCTGCCAGGGTCGCGTTTCCGGGTTGTGCTGTTCTCCGCCACATTGATGACCAATGCGGTCTGCTCGATTGCGGCCGGTGCCCATTCCGGGGCGGATTTGACCTCGTAGGCCACGTTCGTTGTGCTGCTGCCGGCGGTCTTTGTGGATGTCACCAGAATTGTCCGGGCGCATCCTTCGGCCGGAGCCGCGATCGCGCTGTCCTCAGCCTTTACGGAGAACTCGTAGATGACTTCCGGCTCTTTGTCATCGTCGCAGGCGGCAAAGCCCGGACAAGAAACTGCCAGTAGCAATAATGCTTTGATTGCTGAATGTCTCATGGTACTGTATTTATGATTTATGAATAATCATGGAATATGTGCGGAGGGAACATACGGAATGAACATCCCATGGTCAGGATTTAACACACCTTACCGCATACCCGTCGCTGCGGACCCCCACGTCCCTCTTGACGACCGCCGACTTTTCGTACGGAGAGATGTAGACTGACAACAGGTAGGCGTTTCCGATGCCTGTCGGAGCCGTGCCGGACCAGAGGTAGGCGGCGAATCCGGAGTTCTTCAGGCAGCCTCCGCCGTTCCTGTAGCGAAGGCCGTTGTAAGGAATCACGCCAAGAGGCGAGTAATCGGTCGTGACTTTGTCCAGGCCGTTCCAGATGAACTTCCCGTTCTTGTCGTAGGGCACCTGCCACCCTTCCGGGCAGGGATCGAACGGCGTTTTCGAGCGGTTGGCCCCACACCAAAGAGTGTCGCATTTCTTGACAACCACAGGTGCATCGCCGCAGAACCAGTCATTGTACGAACTTTTGCCAAGCAAAAGTTCCATCGGCTTCATCACTGATTTCGCAAAACCTGTCGTGGAAAGATCGTAGTCAGATGCCACGGAACGGATTCCGCTTCCTCCGGACCGGGACCCTTCGGTCAGCACGTTGCCGGCGGAGTCATAGATCGGCTTGCTGTCGAAATAATCATAGTCAGTGCTGTTGTCGCCCCTGAATTTGCGGTCACCAGGGAACGGATCCTTCCGTCCCCACTGGTACATCAGCCCGCAGGCGGCCAACGAATCTGCAGTGCTGTTCCCGATCACCCAACCATCGTTCACGGCTCCAAGATTGCGGTCCATGAATATGTAGTCGGTGACACCGTCCCCGTTGTTGTCCCATGAATATGTCTTGCCGTAGGAGACCTGCTCATTGTCTGGATTATACCGGGTGACCCACACGTGCCAGCTCCAGCGGATCTCCCCGCCGATCCGAAGCCCTATGACGGCGTTGCCGATCTTGTCGGAGGTCGAGACGACCATTGTGGAAGCTTCCGGCGAGTCCGCCTCGATAAGCCCGACATTTGTGACGAGACCGGGAACGTCCTGCCACAACAGTTCCGGCTCCGCTTTCTGCCCCGCGAGATCAACGTTTCCAAGCAGATCCTTGTAAAGCGCCCACATGGCGTAAGCCTTTTTCACCGGAATGTCAGCCGACATCCCGGGGCGGATCATATGGCAGTTCGGTGAATATGCAGCCTTGGCATACTCCTCGTTCTGGTCCGGTTTCGGTTCCGGCTCCGGTGTCGGGATCGGCTCCGGGTCCGGATAGACGTTCGGATTGTCATCGTTGTGATAGACACACGAGACACAGCAGGCCGCGATGATTATAAATGTCAGTATATTCTTGAATATCATTGCAAAAAAAATTGGTTATTGATGTTGCCCCGGTCTTACCCGCACATGAAGGTCCCGCGCCGAGAAGATCTCCGTGGAGGTCTCACCGAGCCATCCGCAGTATTGGTTGAGCCCGGTATAGACCCTGATGAAATCCACTCCTTGAAGGTGGACAGGCTCACGGGTGTCCGGATCAACGGCCCAGTCTATGTCAAAGCCGTTCATCCAGCCGCCGTCCCCGTCGGTGTCGTTGTTCGGATAGTTGTCGGCGTAGGCCCCGTACTTGAACATATATTGAAGGTAGTACGTCCCGTTTCCCGAAACGTCCTCGGCGTTCTTGGGAAGCAGTGTCCCTCTGAAAGTCATCTCGTCCTCCGGCAGCCATTTCGGCCAGTAATCCTGGTCGTGGAACTTGTTCTTATAGACATAGCCGGTCCGCCCGGCGTTGTCCTCCCACCTGACATATTCAATGTCGGTCAGGGTTCCGTCTGCTCCCGGAACGGCGGTGTGGTCTGCTGAAGGGCGGAAGTAAGTTATTGAATATCCAAACCTTGCCGCATCGTTCGTGTACCACGGATTCTTATCGATCTCATACCATTTGTCATCCGGCTTCCCGTTCTGGTTCTCATCGAACATCACCATCACGATTCCCGGCTCGCAGCTTCCTGCGTCAACTCCTTCGTGCGCGGCGCTGCGGAAGGCGTTGCCGTCTATGCGGAAATCCTGCTCGCCCGGAGAGTTGACGACCGTGTGGTCGAACCCGAAAGTGACAAGGCCGCCGAATGCTCCGAGAGAGACTCCGGCCCCGTAGCTGCCCGCCAGTGACTCCTCCGCCTTCTGGATCATTGTCTTCTCGGTGTCGCCGTCCTGGTAGACAGGCATCTCGTTGACGAACTGTCCCGGGGCCGGCCGGTATTCATAGACATGAGCGATGTACGGGTTGTACTCGACCTCCTCGTTGACCACGTGGATCGTCATCGGATGCACGATCGGATTCACGGGATCGTCAATGGTGAAAGTGACCTCATAGACTCCCGGATAGCGAGTCAGGAACATGCAGTCCTTGCTTTCGCACAACAAGGAGTCTGTCCCGGAGGCTGTCTTGACCGTCCAGCGGTACCGCTCTCCCGTGTAGGCCGGCCGCAGGGCCAGAGTCTGCATCCTTGCGACCTTGTACACGTCATCCAGCCCGAGACTCACGTACGGAATCTCGACCTTGCATGCCGCAAGAAGCGCTATGATCAGTGAATATGCTGCCAAACGTCTCATTCAGAACTCTTTTTACGATTCAGAAACACCATGTGGGCGGGAATATCCCCGGTCCTCACGCTCCATTTGCGCACCCCTTCTTTCGAGTAGCAATGCAGCACCCCGCTCGAAACGTAATTCTTCGCGTCGGTTATGAACAAGTCCCCGTTCTTTGGGTGTATGGCCAATCCGTAGGGAATCACGATGTTGCGCTCGGTTCCGTCAGTTATGAAACTGCGTGAGACCACACGTTTCTGCTTCACGTCGATGATGGCGTAGGTCACCGTGTTCTTGGAAGTCTGGTTGCTGTACTCCACGCTGTAGACGTAGAGCGAATCGCCGTGCAGGGCCATGTTGGACGCTGGGATATTCATCGCCTCCGCAACCCTGTAGCGTCCGCCCGATGGCTCCAGCCGGTAGAGGTTGGAGGGAATGTCATCGTAATTGCCTCGGGACGAGACCCAAAGGTTGCCGTAGGCGTCGGCCTTGATCCTGCTGAGATTGATCGCCACGTCTATCTTGTAGACCTGTCTCATCGACTCCAGCTCGACCACGGAGACGGTTGAGTCGTAGTTCGGAGCCCGGTAGCCCCCGGAGTTCGCCACGTAGGCATATCCGTCCACAATAGCCAGCTCGTCAGGCTGGTAGCCGACGGTGGCCTCCCCGACGATCTTGTAGTCCTTGAGGTCCACCTTGAAGACAGCGCCTTTCCGCGCGTTCGGATCCATCGCCACCGGGCCGACGTAAGAGGTAACGTAGGCGTATCTTCCCCTGAACCTGATGTAGCGGCAGTTCGGGATGTCTATCTGCGTGATCCTCTTGGTCGTGTAGGCGTCCATCACCTCGACCTTGTGCGAGCAGTTTATGACGGCGAACAGCTTCCCGTCGTGGATCTGGATGTCGTTTCCGACATCCCCGAGTTCCTTCACAACATCCGGATTCTTCTCGGCGTATATCCCTCTCGCATAGACGGCCGTCCTGTAGTCCAGATAGTCCAGGTCGGCCTTGTTGCTGCCCATGTTCCCCTCGTTCAGAAGGTACATCCCGATCGGATCCGCGTCCGGATCCGGCTCGAGGTCAAGCACGTCATATTCAGTGGGATTGACAAGCTCGATCTTCCGGCACCCCGTAGAGAGTGTCAGAAGGATGGCTGCCGCCAAAGGGAATATATTCTTGAATATGTTCATTTACAGTTCAATGCTTGCGGAGAACCGGAAATTCGTCTTCGGCATCGGGTAGTTCAGCACCACGTCATAGTCCTGGCCGAAAAGGTTGTTGATCTCGGCCGTGAGCTTGAGGATGCGGGTGCGGAGCGTGAAGGATTTCTGGAGGGAGAGGTCGCTGGTGTACCACGGCTGGGTGTGGTTCCGTGGGATGTTCTCCTGCTGGTTGTAGCGTTCGCCGGTGTAGATGAAGCTGTAGTTCAGCCCCCAGCCTTTGTAGAAGAGCGACAGCACCGCCGAGCCGCTGTGCCAAGGAATATACGGAATCTGGTCCCGGTAATATGTGTCCGCGGGGTCCGTGACATCTATAGCCTCCTGGTAGGTGTACTGGAGTCTGGCCGTGGCCTCCACCTCGCCGAACGCCCAGGCGGTGTTCAGAGCCACGTCCACGCCTTTGATGTCCACCTCCCCGAGGTTCAGCATCGTCCAGCGGAACTGCTGGCCTTTCGGGTAGGCTATGATCTTGTCCGTGATGTGGTTGTAGTACGCGTCCACGGAAGCGTCAACCGCGCGCAGGACGGACATGTTCCTGAAATCCTTGGTGTATTTCAGACCGATGTTGAACTGCTCGGCGTATTCGGGCTTCAGGAAGGCGTTGCCCATGTCAGTGTAGTAGAGGTCGTTGAATGTCGGCATCCGGAACATCCTTTTGTAGAACGCCCTGAGCGACAGGTCCCGCCTGCGGAACGGCTTGTAGGAGAGGAAGAACGCCGGAGTGGCCACCGCCTTGTCCGGCCGCGCCTCGAACCGCTTCACCTTCTCGTGCACGAAGCAGCCCAGCACGCTGGCCTGCCCCCTGAACCGTCCCCACTCGAACGCAGTGGCGAGCGCCGCCATCTGAGTGTAGCGGGTAGGGTAGGGGAACGTGCCGTCGCTTTCGGTCGGCATGTAGAATGTCGCGTCGAGGGTGTTCCACTGGAAGTCGTAGGAGAATGACACCTCCCAGCTGTCAAGAATATTGTAAAGGTTGGCGCACGAGGCGTACAGCTCCTTCTGCCTGTAGGTGTTCTTGGTCTGGATCAACTTCGCGTCCTGGTTCTCGTAGTGGGTGTAGTCGGCGGCGTACTTGGCGTTGACCAGCGACCTGAACTTCTGTGTCCACCTGTTGGTGAACGTGCCTTGGATGAACGAGTTGGTGTCCCAAAGCCTCTCGCCGTTGCGGAACACGTTGTTCACGATGGCCCCCGGAATGCCCCTTTCGGAGTTGTATGAATATGCCCGTACGGTCCAACGCCCCTCGTCCATGACTCCATGCAGCGCGGCCTCAAGCCTCGTGGCGTTGATGTCACCGTTGTGCCGGACGGCCGTGGTGTCATAGACGATCTCTCCGAGAGAGTTGCGGCGGCGGTAGCGGAACTTGTACTTGCCCGTGGCGTTGACCCATTCCCCGCTGAACGAGGCGCTTACGGCGTCCGAGATCTTGTACTCGCTGCGGATCGATGGATTGATCAGCCCGAAGGACCCCGTCTTCATCGCCGCCTTGAAGTTCGCGTTCCGACCCTTCTCGAAACGAGGTCTGCGGGTGGTGATGTATATCGTTCCCGAAGCCCCGAAGTCCTTGGCTGACTGGAATATGTCGCTTTTCTGCCCGTTGTGGAGCGAGATCTCCTCCACATCGTCGAGCGAGAAGCGTCCCAGGTCCACCTGTCCGTTCTGGGCGTTGCCGAGCTGGATTCCGTCATAGAAGACGGCCATGTGGTTCGTGCCCATGGAGCGGATGTTCACGGTCTTCAGTCCGCCGACTCCGCCGTAGTCTTTCAGCTGGACACCGGAGAAATACCTGATCGCGTCCGCTACCGAGAAACTGTTCAGCCTTTGAAGTTCATCTTCCTTAAGAGTCTGCGCCGGGATCACCTCACGGTATCTGTATTCCGCCGGATCTCCGATGATGATTGATTCCTTGATGACTTGTACGCTGTCTAAAGGCATTCCTTTCCGATGAACCGAGGTGGTGTCAACGGAAGTCTGCGCAAAAGCCACTGACCCGCATCCCAGAAGGCAGGCCGAGACTATGAGACGGTGTATTCGTTTCATAAAATTTCTGTCCGGCCGCCGTCCGTGCTCCCGCGGGCGAGGCCGTATAGTTTCGCGAAGGCAGGTCTTCTGACTTGTTCCTGACGCGGCGCCTTCCCGGCATGAGGGTGTTGATGTTCATCAACTTCCAGCCAGTGGCGTAAGAAAGCCGCGTCATTTTGTGACTGTTTTGAGAACAGCCGCTCCTGACCTTAGATTGTGTCAGGACGGAACTCACAGCAGCGGGTACTGTCCCGGACTCTCACCGGATTCCCTTTTGGTCTTTGGTGTCAAGCAAGATCCAAAGAACCTTCACGCGGCAAATATACGGCTTTTTTTATATATTTGTGCTATGAAAACGTTTGTTCTTTCGGCAGTGCTCACACTGCTTTGCGCCATGATGCTGCCGGCGCAGACCAAGGTTATGTCCCACAGAGGGTTCTACGACCATCCAGGATCATTTGAAAACACTTTGACCAGCCTTGCAGGCGCTCAGAAGCTGGATGTGGAGGGAGTTGAGCTGGATGTCCATCTCACCACTGAGGATTCGCTGGTGATCCTGCACGGCCCGGCAATCCCGGGGACGAAGTACAAGGACGTGCAGAAACTTGACTATGCCACAGTCAAAAGTTGTGTCCTGCCTAACGGAGATCATATTCCTTCATTAAGGGAATATTTTGCCCAAGCCAAGAAAACTTCGGCGCTGAGGCTCTTCCTTGAGTTGAAGTCCCATCCGACTCCTGCCAGAGAGACACGTCTTGCCGAGAGGGTCATAGCCCTTTGTGATGAGATGAACATGTACGATCAGGTCTGTTTTATCTCTTTCAGCGAACATCTCTGCGACGAGGTCCTTCGTCTCCATCCGGGCGCGGAAGTGATCCCGATAACATCAAGGAAGGCTTTTTCGGTGAAGGAACTCAAGGACAGGGGGTACGCCGGAGTGTCCTATAATTATAATGTGGTGATCAACTCCGCGCATTATCTCGATGAGGCGCATGCCGCCGGCCTTCAGACGGTTCTATGGCCGGTGAACAGCTATGATTTGGCTGATTTCGCTATGAGGCACGGTGTCACCTACGTCTCGACCGACCAGCCGCAGGGGATGAAACGCCTGATGGACTCGATCCGTGAGCTGAAATGGAAACAGGAGAAGAAACTGATCTGCTTTGACTTGGACGGAACCCTCACACAGCACAAGACCCCGTTGACAGCGGCCAACAGGGCGGTGCTCGACACTTTGGCCAAGCGCTACGAGATCATCATGGCCGGTGGCGGCAACTGCGCGAGGATCTACAAGCAGATGGGTGAATATCCAATCACCATCCTTGGCAACTATGGAATGGAGGAGAGCCGCATGGTGGACGGAAAGTTCACGATGGTCCGGGAGGAGAAGGCACCTGTTGACAGGAATTTTTTTCTTAAGAACTGTGACTGCCTCCGTAAAAAATACGGCTACACCCATTACAAGGGAGATCCTCTTGAGTTTCACGAGTCCGGAATGGTGACTTTCGGTTTGCTTGGGACCAAAGCGGACAAGGCTGACAAACTCACATTCGATCCGGACAAGATCCGCAGACGTGCCATGTTTCCGGAGGTCAAGGAGATATTCAAGGATTATTCCGTGTTCATCGGTGGCACCACCTCTTTCGACATCACTCCCAAGCGGTACAATAAATTTGACGCGGTGATGCGTTATGCCCAGGAGAAAGGCTACACTATTGATCAGGTCCTGTTCATCGGAGATGATTTCCTTGACGGCGGCAATGACAGCCAGATCCGCCTCGGAGGAATGGACTACATCCGGATCGATGACTACACGAGACTTCCGGAGAAATTGGAATTTTTGTTCTAAACCGATAAAATTAAAAAATATCTTTGTGGTTCAGAATTGATTTCATAACTTGCGCCGTCAAAAAAAATCAAGGATGATACTGGAATCCCACACATATCGACAGCAGCAGTTCCAGCAGCAGTCTCAGAGCCAGAATACTCAGGTTCTGAAAGTTTTCGTATGTGCCGGTCTTCCAGCCTGACGGCATATTCATTTCGGAAAATGATATTATGATTTAAATATTGAAGGCTGGTCCCTTGCGGATCAGCCTTCTTCCTTTTTTTTGAGTGTGCCGGGTTCTGGATGATGTTTTTTTGAAATACGTTAACATTAATATATGGTTTAAGGAAATACACACCTTTAACAAATAGACAAATTATGAGCATTGACAGATTTGATCTGGTGAAGGAATCCTTCGAGAAGAAGGCGGTTCCGGCTGAACGCCCTGAGGGCAAGACCTCCGACTACTACGGAGAACTGGTCTTTGATCGTCCAAAGATGTACAAGTATCTTGACGTCAAGACTTTGAATGCGCTTCTTGACTGCATCGACAATGGTAAGTCTTTGGACAGGGAGACCGCGGACGGGGTGGCCAAGGGAATGAAGGAATGGGCGATGGAGCATCATGTGACCCACGTTACCCATTGGTTCCAGCCTCTGACGGAAGGGACTGCCGAGAAGCATGACTCTCTGATTGACTACGATGGCAAAGGCGGGGTCATTGAGAAATTTGACGGCAAGTCCCTGGCGCAACAGGAACCTGACGCGTCATCTTTCCCTAACGGAGGCATCCGCGCCACATTCGAGGCCAGAGGCTACACGGCTTGGGATCCTACTTCACCCGTGTTCATCATGGATGACACCCTCTGCATACCTACCGTCTTCATTGCCTACACAGGTGAGGCTTTGGACTACAAGACACCGCTGAAGAAAGCTCTCAAGGCAGTCTCGGAAGCGGCTGTTCCAATCTGCCGTCTGTTCGACAAGTCCGTCTCTAAGGTCTATTCCTACCTGGGTTGGGAGCAGGAGTATTTCCTTGTCGACGAGTCTCTCTATGCCGCTCGTCCTGACCTTATGATAACCGGCCGCACCCTGATGGGGCACAACTCGTCAAAAAACCAGCAGCTGGACGACCATTATTTCGGAGCCATCCCTTCCAGGGTGGCAGAGTTCATGCGTGACCTTGAGATCTCTGGGCATCGCCTCGGGATCCCGCTCAAGACCAGGCACAATGAGGTGGCGCCAAATCAGTTCGAGCTCGCTCCGATCTTCGGGGAGACAAATCTGGCCAATGACCAGAATCAGATAGTGATGAATCTGATGAACAAGATCGCCCGCAAGCATGGTTTCGTTGTCCTTCTCCACGAGAAGCCTTTCGCCGGGGTAAACGGTTCGGGAAAGCACAACAACTGGTCTTTGGGAACCGACACCGGCACGATGCTTCTCGCTCCGGGCAAGGACGCGAACGGGAATCTCCAGTTCGTGACATTCTTTGTGAATGTGTTGGCGGCCGTGCAGAAGCACAACGCTTTGCTCAAGGCCTCCATCGCGACCGCGACGAACGCCCACCGTCTTGGCGCCAACGAGGCGCCTCCCGCAATCGTGTCCGCGTTTCTTGGAAAGACCATGACCGATGTGCTTCACAAGCTGCTTGAGCTTCCTTCCGACACTCCGATCGAGATCGCGGGGAAGAAGGGCAAGAGCGTGGGTCTGGTGGAGATTCCTGAGATCTTTGTGGACAACACCGACCGCAACAGAACCTCTCCTTTCGCTTTCACCGGCAACCGTTTCGAGTTCCGTGCAGTAGGTTCTCTTGCAAACTGCGCCGGCGCGATGACGACTCTCAACGCGGCTGTGGCAGAGCAGCTTATCGCCTTCAAAAAGGATCTTGACAAGGAACTCGCCAAAGGTAAAGCATTGAATGTGGCCATTATGGACACCCTGAAGCCCATCATCGCGTCAATCATCAATGTCGTCTGCTTCGATGGCAACGGCTACACCGAGGAATGGAAGGCCGAGGCCAAGAAGCGCGGTCTTGATGTCGAGACCAGCGTCCCGGAGATGATCAAGGAGTTCACGGCTCCGGAGTCTGTCAGGATGTTCAAGGAGACCGGAGTGTATTCCGAGAAGGAGCTGGAGGCTCGCAACGAGGTGAAGTGGGAGACCTACAGCAAGATGATCCAGATCGAGTCCCGCGTGATGGCCAGGATGGCGATCAACCATATCATTCCTGCCGCTCTTGAATACAAGTCCAAGCTTTTGAAAGAAGTTGCATTGAGCAAGGAGGTTTTTGGCGGCACGGATGAGTGCAAGGAGGAGATCTACCTTATTCAGAGCATTTCCAAATATGTTGATCAGATCCGCGAGAAGGCTGCCGCGATGGTTGAGGCCCGCAAGAAGGCCAATGTCCTTGAGGATGAATATGCCAAAGCCGTTTCCTATCATGAGATCGCCGAGAGCTTCTCGGCCCTACGCCGTCCGATCGACAAACTTGAGGAGATCGTCGATAACCGCATCTGGCCTCTTCCTAAGTACCGTGAGCTGTTGTTTATCAGTTAGTCAACAGTCCGGTGGCGCTCCTTGTCCGGCTGCCGGGCAGGAGGGTTGACACGAGTATGATTGAGGGTGACTAAAAAACTTTTTAGTCACCCTTTTTCATGATTTTTGACTGGTTCGTCTCCTGTCTTATCTCAGCCCTGTGGTCTCGCAGGTGTCCATGTCGTTGTAGTCGAGGTTTTCTCCGCACATAGCCCAGATGAATGTGTAGTTTCTTGTGGCGCAGGCGGAGTGGATGCTCCACTCGGGTGAGATCACGGCCTGGCCGTTCTTCATCCAGATGTGCCTTGTCTCCTGGGGCTCGCCCATAAAGTGGCAGACAGCCTGGTCGTCAGGGATCTCGAAATAAAAATAGACCTCCATCCTTCTATTGTGGGTGTGGGCGGGCATTGTGTTCCAGGTGCTGCCTGGCTTGAGTTCGGTCATGCCCATCTGCAGCTGGCATGTAGGAACGACTTCCTTGACGATCATCCTGTTGATTACCCGATGGTTGCTCTCTTCCAGAGAACCTAGTTCCATATGCACAGCACTTTCCTTCGTGGTTTTGTGGTCAGGGTAGGTGGTGTGGGCGTTGGCCGAGCAGAAATAGAATTTGGCGGGGGATTCCGGATCAAGGCTTCTGAAAGCCACTTTCCTGTTTCCGCGTCCGAGATAGAGGGCTTCCTTATAGCCGAGTTCGTACTCTTTGTCCCCGGCGATGACGATCCCCTTGCCACCGACATTGAAGATTCCCATCTCCCTGCGCTCAAGAAAATAGTCCGCGCGAAGGATCCCGACCGGCCTCAGCTCCAAAGCCTCGCTTACCGGCATCGCGCCGCCTGCCATCATCCTGCCGTGCATCGTGTAGGTCAGGTTCACCTCGTCCGCAGAGAAAACATTCTCTATCAGGAAGCGCCTGCGGATCTCGGCGGTGTCATAGTGCCTTGCGTCTTCCGGAGATGATGCATAGCGGACTTCCGAATTGATGTTCATGCTCGTAATGTTTTTAAAAATCAAGCATTTCTGTCGCGGCAAGGAGGAAGGCTCCCGCTCCGTAGACCTCGCACATGTCCCTGGTGATCTTGGCTGGGGCGCCGGCCACCGGCTGGACGTATTCCAGCATCCCGTCCCCGCGCACATAGGAGCAGAGGGCTTTCCATCCTTTTTCCACGGCTTTCCGGCAGGCTTTCCCCTTGAGGAAACCATGGTTCACTCCCCAGGCCAGGCCGTAGGTCATAAAGGCGGACGAACTGTTCTCGGGGGTTGGATACAGGTCTGGAGCAAGGAGGCTGGCATGCCAGGATCCGTCGGCATCCTGACACTTCATCACAGCCTCGGTCATCTTGAGATAAATGCTCTTAAAGTAGTCGTAGATAGGGTCGGACTCAGGGGTTGTCTCAAGCAGGAATGTCAGTGCGGCATAGCACCAGCCGTTGCCTCTTCCCCAAAAAATTTTGGCGCCATTGGCCTCGGTCTTGTCGAGGTAGTTCGCGTCCCTGTAGTAGAGACCATGTTCAGTGTCAAAGAGATGGTCGGTCGTGGCGACGAATTCCTCCTTCATGAAGTCGGCATATTTTTTATCACCGGTAATTTGAGTGAGCATTGAATATACCGGCGGAGCCATGAACAGCGCGTCGCACCAGCTCCACCTGTCAAGACCTCTTTTCACCCGGATGTCCATCGGAACGTGTGATCTGATGTCAATCACCGAGTCCGCCCTTTCCTTGACGTGCAGCAGCATGGCAGGATCCTTATATTCCTCGTACAAAAGAAGGAAAGACTGTCCGACACAGATGTCGTCCGCATGGTAGAGTCTTCTGGCCATCTGCCAGTTGTTGGCTTTTCCGATGTTCATGACAAAATCCTCGGCCGGCTGGTAACCGGTCTTCCGCGCCCATTCCACCATTCCGCGGAAAAGAGCTCCGTTGGCCCAGTCCAGGACATCGCGTTTGATTCCGGTGTACGTGGCGTCGTGTCTGAAATTGGTTATCTGCCAGTCCGCCACGCGGTCGGCGATTTCTTTCACGTCATCCTTGCCGGTGCCTGTGCAAAGAGGTGAGAAGGCTGCTATTGCAGCGGCCAAACATACTGATTTGGATAATGTCTTGAAGTTCATAAAGTGTAAATTAATTGATAGTGATTATTTTGCATTTAAGTTCGTGGATCTTAAGACCTTGCCTGTCATGCTCCTTAATATTCGCAGACCTTTACTTTCAGCGGCGAGTGGACCGCCTTGGACTGCCCGCTGACATATTCATTCCATTCTTCAGGTGATCCGACCCCGCCCTGGCTCCAGCCTGACGCTGTCCAGAAGTCGATCTTCTCCCCGCATTTAACCTTGAATTTCAGTACCGCGTGTCCGTCCAACGTCCCTGCAGTCGCCTTGAATGGCTTGCCCAGGATTATCCCGATGCTGATGTTTCCGTCCCTTTCCGGATCGCTTGAATCGGAGGCCTGCTCGGTGAACGAGATGAAATTATCTCCGTCTTTCCTGGAGATGACATTATGCAGGACGGCTCCGAGCACGACATCCAGAGAGTCTTTTTCGGAGTCGAAGACTGTTGTCCAATGAATCAGTCGGGTGTTGGCGTCCAGTGTGAGAGACCTCTCCGCTCTGACTTTCACGCCATTGACATTGAATTCGGGATATTTGAACGCAGCCTGGGTGCGTACCGGGCCATCGCAGAGGTGTTCATGCTCCGCCCAGTTGTCTCCTATGAATATTTTGTCTCCGGAACATGGAGCGCAGGCTCCGCCCCCAAGCGTGTTGGCCACCTTGTAGCAGTCCATTCCTTCCCCGTGGTTGTGGTGGTAGTCCCCGGCCGCGAACCAGTCGTTGATCACCAGTTTTTCCGTGCGCTTCGACCAGATGTCCGGTCCGAATGTGCGGGGATCCGGAAGAGCCGGGCCATAGATCCTGCCGGCGATGAGATTGTTCTCGTAGGCGTAGTCGTCCTTCCTTTCAGGAACGTAACGACTGTAGGCCAAAGTGTCGAAGTCCTGTCTTTCGCCCTTGGCGCAGATGTATTTCTCCTGGCTGTTTCCTTCAACCGTGGCCTGGAAAAGCACGGAGTTCCCGTCCGCACTGATCTGGGAGGGAATCTGTCTGCCTTCTGCGTCCATGATGACGAGATTGTCTCCGTCCAGCCCTTTTATGCCGATGTCAGCGAGCCTGACCTCCACAGTCTCGTCCCTGCGTGCGGTGTCTGAACTGTTGCTTACCGTGAGGCACTTTTCGACGGTGCGGCAGGAAACCAGTGCCATCGAAAGGCATATTAATGGCAAAGCATTGATTCTCATCACTGTGGCTGTTTTCCGATGTAAGCGAGAATGCCTCCGTCAACATAAAGAATGTGGCCATTGACGAAGTCGGAGGCCTCAGATGCCAGGAACACGGCCGGACCTTTGAGGTCATCAGTGGTTCCCCAACGCGCGGCCGGGGTCTTCGCTACTATGAATGCATCGAACGGGTGTCTTGATCCGTCCGGCAGACGCTCGCGCAGGGGGGCTGTCTGTGGGGTGGCGATGTAGCCGGGGCCGATTCCGTTGCACTGGATGTTGTACTCGCCATATTCGGAGGCTATGTTTCTGGTGAGCATCTTGAGCCCGCCCTTGGCAGCGGCATAGGCCGAGACGGTCTCGCGTCCGAGCTCTGACATCATCGAGCAGATGTTGATGATCTTCCCGCCGCCGTTGGAGATCATCGAAGGGATAACCGCCTTGGAGACAATGAACGGGGCGTTCAGATCCACATCGATGACCTGGCGGAATTCCTCTGCCTTCATCTCGCACATCGGGATGCGCTTGATGATGCCGGCGTTGTTCACCAGGATGTTGATCGGCCCGAGGTCGCTCTCGATCTTCCTCACAAGCCCGGCTACCTCGTCTTCTTTGGTGACATCGCAGACATAGCCCTTTGCATCAAAGCCTTTTTCTCTGTAGGAAGCCAGGCCCTTGTCCACTAGATCCTGCCTGATGTCGTTGAACGCGATCTTCGCTCCGGCCTCGGCGAACGCGGTGGCTATGGCGAAGCCAATCCCGTAGGATGCGCCCGTCACAAGGGCGACCTTTCCTTCAAGTGAGAAATTTAACATGATGAAGATAGTTATTTAGTCCATTTCTGAGTATGTGCCTGCAAATATAGGCTTTTTATTACAATTGTGCACGTGCGCGGAAGCGGAAAGTTATTATGGAGATCGGCAATTCATCTTGTTGCTTCCTATGTCGGCCTTGGAAAATAATGGCAGCGTTTTACAGCAGCGGGGCGAAGAGGCGCATGAAGCTTTCCGCGATGCGTGAGTACCAAGGACGGGCGCTCCACTCCTGAAGTGTAAGCTCATGGCATTGGCGAAGGTCGAACAGGAATATTCCTTTGTTCATCAGGGCGGCCTGTTCATCATAGATGTAGGCGTTGACTTCGTAGTTGATCGCGAAACTGCGGAAGTCCAGATTGGCGGAGCCGATGCTGGAGAGGTAGTCATCGCAAACGAAGGTCTTGGCGTGGATGAACTCTCCCCGGCGCAGGAATATTCTTACACCCGCCTGCAGGGCTTCCTCGTAGTAGGCTCTGTTGGCCGGTCGCATCAGCGGATTGTCCGCCACTTCAGGGAGCATCAGACGCACATCGATCCCGCCAAGAGCGGCTGTCTTGAGGGCATCCATGACCGGCTCGGTCGGTACGAAGTACGGAGTCTGGAGGTAGATGTACTTCTTTGCGTGTTGGAGAGCCCACTCGTAACTAAGCTGGAGAATAGGAAGCGGAAGGTCCGGCTCGTCCGGAACTATTTGAACCAATTTGTCTTTCAGGATCGGGTGATCGGTTCTGAAATCGATTTCCTCTCCCATGCCAGCTGACCCCGCCTCCGCTGCCGCCGAACCTGAGGGCCCGACCATGGGTCCTGCCTCCTTGGCCATCGGGTAGTAATCGATCATCTCCTTGTCAATAGTGCCGCCACCTGTCAGCCATGAGTCCAGGAACGTGTACTGAAGCACGGCGACCGCATCTCCCGTGATGCGCATGTGCGTGTCCCTCCACTGGCGGAAGTAGTGGTCGTTGATGTTCATCCCCCCTGTGTAGCCTATCTTTCCGTCGATCACTACAATCTTCCTGTGGTTCCTGTAGTTGAGCTTGGTCACTAAGTCCAGCACGTGCATCCGTGGGTTGGTGAACTTGACGACCTCGACACCGGCTTTCCTCATGGCGTTGTAGTAGGCTGAAGCGATCGGGAAATTCGCGATGTTCTCGTACAGGAACCGGACCTTGACCCCTTCCCTGGCCTTCTGCATAAGCAGCCGCTTGATGACCTTGCTCCCCTTGTCGTTGCCGAAATGAAAATATTCAATGTGGATGGACTCCTTTGCCTTCAGGATGTCCTCCCGCAGCAGTTCGAACTTCCGCTGTCCGTAGGTGATGATCTCCAGATCATTGCCCGCGGTGACAGACGGGTAGCCCTCCGCGCCCAGAAGCCTGGCCAAAGGCCGGAACTCCTCGCGGACCGCGGATTCATTCTCATGCCCGAAAAGGATCCTGTCCAGTTCCGGGGTGGTCCCCGCCTTGAAGAGATCCCTGTACCGCTGGTGACGCCGGTTGAAAATCCAGTGATGCCTGTAGTTGACCCCGAACATCAGGTAGAGAACGAGCCCGACCACTGGAAGCACGGCTATGACAAGCAGCCACGCGAATTTCCTTCCTGAATCACCTCGGTCGACCAGGATTATGGTGAAGACACTGATGATCAGGAGAAAGTACAGGACAGTGAGAATCCATTGCAGCATGACCGTCCTCAGACCAGTTCTCCGATCAATGTCGCGGATGTGCAGGATGACACTTTTACGTCCACGTAGTCTCCGGCCTTGTGCCCACCGCCCGGGAACACGCACATCTTGTCGCTTCCGGTACGTCCGCAAAGTTCCTCCGGGTTCTTCTTGGACGGCCCTTCCACAAGGATCCTGAATGTCTTTCCTATGTCGTCTTGGTTGCTTTTGAGGCTCAACTCGCTTTGGAGGGCTATGATCTCGTTCAGCCTTCTGGTCTTGACTTCCAGCGGAACATCGTCAGGATAGCGCCGTGCGGCGAGAGTGCCGGGCCTTTCGGAGTAGTAGAACATGTAGGCGTAGTCAAAACCGACTTCGCGGAACAAATCAAGTGTCTGTCTGTGGTCTTCCTCAGTCTCGGAGCAGAATCCGGCGATCACATCGGTTGTGATCCCGCAGCCTGGGAGAACCTCGCGGATCCTTGCGACCCGGTCAAGGTACCACTTGGCGGTGTAGCGTCTTCTCATTTTCTCCAGAATCCTGTCGCTGCCCGACTGGACCGGCAAATGAATATGATTGCAGATGTTGTCGTAGCGGGCCATCGTCTCGATCAGCCTGTCGCTGATGTCCTTGGGATGGTTGGTGGCAAACCGGACTCTCAGTTCCGGACTGATCCGCGCGACCATCTCCAGCAGTTTCGGGAAGTCGCAGCCCTCACCCTCGGAGGGCCTCCAGTCGTACGAGTCCACATTCTGTCCAAGCAGAGTCACTTCCTTGTAGCCTTTGCTGAAAACATCACGTGCCTCTTCGACTATGGACTTTGGATCCCTGCTCCTTTCAGCGCCCCTGGTGTACGGCACGACGCAGTAAGAGCAGGCATTATTGCAGCCTCTCATTATGGAAATGAAGGCTGAGACACCGTTCCTGTCCGTCCTGACAGGGACGATGTCGGCGTACGTCTCCTCATGGGAGAGCATGACATTGATCTGAGGCTTGTCCGGTGAGATGTCCCGGAGCAGAGACGGAAGCGTCCTGTAGGAGTCGGGCCCTGCCACGAGGTCAACCTTGCGGGTGTCCAATAATTTGTCTTTCAGCCTTTCAGCCATGCATCCGACTATCCCGACGACCACCCCTGGCCTTTTCTCCTTCCTCTTGTGGAACACCTCGATGCGTCCCCAGATCCTTTGCTCGGCGTTGTCCCTGACAGAGCAGGTGTTGGCAAGTATGACATCCGCATCATCCATGGTTTCGGTCCGCTGGTAGCCTTCTTTCCCCAGAATCGAGAAAATCACCTCGGAGTCGCCCACATTCATCTGACAACCATAGGTCTCTATGTAAATCTTTTTGCTCATTCTTTTATCAAGTGTCTTCTGCAAAGATAGATAAATATCCTTTATCAAGTGCCAAAAATAAACTGTCAAACAAAGATTGCGGAGTTGATTGGTGGTGCTTATTGTGGATTTTTCATTATCTTTGTGCAAAGCACTGCTCAAAAATGAATGCAATGAAGAGAAGAATATTCCGTGGTTTTATCGTTTTGATGGCAGGTGTCATCCTTTCCGGGTGCTGCGGCCTGTCGAAAATGAAGGACATAAAGGTGACCTCATGTGCCCTGGAGTCATATTCCCTTAACGGGCTTCGCTCGATCGATGCTGTGCTCGCGGTCGGGATTGACAATCCTACTTTCGCGTTCAAGGTGATGGACTTGAACGGCGTCGTCAAGTACAACGGTGAGGAATTCGCCACCTACACGGCTGACACGCTCAGCGTTGACAAGAAATGTTCCAAGATCTATGACCTGTCATGTTCGGCGACGTTGAGTGGCGGAGTCGGCTTGATGAAGTTGATGCAAATAGTGAAAAACGGCTCCCTGGATGGGTTCACTACGGATGTGACCGCGACCGTTAAGCTCAAGAGCGGGGCGGGGACTACTTTTAAATTGAAGGATGTGGACCTTAACAAAATGACTGAATAGTGTTATGAACATCATGATTCACAAGATTCTTGCGGCATCTTTGCTGTCCGCCGGCCTGCTGACGGCGGCCTTCACATCACACGGGCAGGAAAGACGTGATTCGGTTGTCTATCTGCAAAGCGTTCCGGTGGACTCCTCCTTGGTCGGGAAGGACATCTTCAACCTCCTTGCGGAGCATGAAAAGAATGGTTCCGGGGTGACTGTGCATCAGTCGCAACGATTGCGGGACGCGTTTGAATCCCATGTCGCGTCCAATCCGTACAGGACCGCCAGCGGGTTCAGGGTCAGGATATTCAATGACAACAGACAAACCTCAAGGAACGACTCCGAAGCCGCTCTGGAGCGTTTCAGAGAGATGTTCCCGGGGGTTTCGGCCTATCGGACGTATTCAAATCCGTTCTTCAGGGTTACGGTCGGCGATTTCCGGACAAGGTCTGAGGCCATTCGGCTTCTTCTGCAGGTCAAGGTGGCTTTCCCGACCGCTTTCATTGTGCAAGTTGAGGATCGGCTCCATTCCTACACCATTGAGAAGATAGAAACCGATAATCAGGAATAGGCTATGCTCAAGCAAGGACTCGAACTCAAGCAGACTCAGAAGCTGTCACCTCTTCAAATCCAGACAATCAAGCTCATAGAACTTCCCATTCAGGAGCTGGAGCAAAAGGTTAAGTCTGAATTGGAGGACAATCCGGTGCTTGACGATTCTCCCGCGCCGGAAAAAAAAGACGATGATGAGCCTAAGGACATCTCCATCGATGAGATTGACGAAAATGATCCCATCCCTTCCTACAAGCTGACGGTGAATAACTATGGGAAGGATGAACGCCCCCAGTACAACACCTTTTCAGTCAAGGAGAGCTTTACCCAGAGCTTGATGGAACAGCTCGGCTACCGCAATCTCTCTAAACATGACCACGATGTCGCCGCCTTCATCATAGGCAGCCTTGACAGTGACGGGTACCTTCGCAGAGACATCGACAGCATCGTGGATGACCTTGCGTTCAGGGCGAACATCGAGTCTACTCCGGAGGAAGTGTTGAAAATGCTGAAGGTGATCCAGGAGTTTGAGCCCGCCGGTGTCGGAGCCAGGGACCTTCGCGAATGCCTTCTTCTTCAACTCAGAGCCCAGAAACAGACCAAGGAGGTTCGTACCGCCGAGACAATCCTCTCTGACTATTTCACCGAGTTCTCCAACAGGCATTTCCAGAAGATCATCTCCAAGATGGGTCTGAGCGAGGAAGACATGAAGGCCGTCATGGCAAGGATTGTCAAGCTGAATCCGGCCCCCGGCGGCCAGATTGACGACTCCTACAGTGACCAGGCCCAGCAGATCGTGCCTGACTTTGTGCTGGACGTGGTGGACGGGGAGTTGAAACTGTCCATGCCGCGTTTTAATATTCCTGAAATCCGAGTGAACCGCAAGTACGCGGAGCTTCTGGCCGAGGCGCAGGGATCATCTGACAGGCAAAAGAAAGAGGCCGCTACTTTCGTGAAACAGAAACTGGATTCCGCCAAGTGGTTCGTAGAGGCTTTGAAGCAGCGTTACAACACTCTTGAGAGTACGATGAAGGCCATAATCGACTACCAGCATGACTATTTCATGGACGGTGACGAGTCCCACTTGAAGCCTATGGTCCTTAAGGACATCGCCGAGAGGACGGGATTTGACATCTCGACGATTTCCAGAGTCGTCAACAGCAAGTACATCGAGACTCATTTCGGAATATTCCCTCTGAAGTATTTCTTCTCAGAGGGTCTTGAGAATCAGGATGGCGAAGAAGTCTCGACCAGGGAGCTTAAGAAGGCCCTGCGTGAGTGCGTGGATGCGGAGGACAAACGGAAGCCTCTGACGGATGACCAACTGGTCACCGAGATGAACAAGCGTGGCTATAAGGTGGCCCGCCGCACGATCGCCAAGTACCGCGACCAACTTGACATACCAAAGGCCCGTCTGCGCAAGGAACTCTGACGGCTCCTACAATTTCGCGCCGAAGGCGAGGTCGCCCGCGTCTCCGAGTCCGGGAACAATGTAGGAGTGGCTGGTCAACTCTTCATCAACGGCGGCTGTCCAGAGAGTTGTGTTTCCCGGAAGGTGTCTCTGAAGAAATTCTATGGCGTAGATGCTGGCGATCGGACAGACGAAATGGGTGTGCGCCGGTTCTCCTCCCTCATCGATGAGCTTGCGGTAGGCTATTTCGATCGACGCGCCTGTGGCGAGCATTGTGTCGGTGAGAATGAGTGTCTTGCCCGTAAGGTCCGGGCATGTGCAGTACTCCACGTTGATGTGGAAATCGTCACCCTTGTCATACTTTCTGAACGCGGCGATGAAAGCGTTCTCTGCATCGTCAAAAACATCGAGCACTCCTTTGTGTAGAGGCAGCCCGGCACGCAGGATGCTGGCGACCACGACCTTCGAGTCACATGTGCGGACTCTCGCCGTGGCGAGAGGTGTGATGACATCCTTCGGACTGTATTCCAGTACCTTGCTGATCTCGTAAGCAAAGATTTGCCCTAATCTTACGATGTTGTGGCGGAACCTTAGGCTGTCTTTCTGGACGGTTTTGTCACGCATCTGAGCAATGATGTTGTTGAGGACTGAATCGGCCTCGCCAAGATTGATGACTTTCATTGGTTTCTCGAAATTGATTTTCGGAAACCAAAAGTAGGGATTTATTTCTACACCTGCAAATTTTTCGATTCCTGCGTCATGTCCCCGGTTTTACACCATTGTCACCTTGTCGTCAGCGAAGCTGAAATAGCAATCGTCGCAGATGATTATGTGGTCCAGCAGCGCTATGTCGAAAGTGTTGGCGGCTTTTTTCATGCGTTCCGTTTCTGCCAGGTCGCTGTGCCCGGGTCTTGGATTTCCGGAAGGATGATTGTGAACCATGATCAATCCGCTCGCCCGTTTGTCAAGGGCTTTTTTCACGACCAGCTTCTGATCCACTACAGTGGCCGACAGTCCTCCGAGACTGATCATTTCCTTGTGGATGATGAAGTTCGCTCTGTTCAGAAGAATGATCCAAAATTCCTCATGGTCCAATCCCTTAAGGCGGGGACGCATCAGCCTGAACACAACGCCGGCATCGGTCAACGGGATCTTTTCTATGCCGGGATCCTCCAGGCAGCACCGTTTCCCCAGTTCGAAGGCGGCTGCGATGGAGGCGTAGCGCACGCTTCCGATCCCTCCGATCTCTTTCATCCGGGCCGCATCCATTCCCGCGATCATGGACAGTTTCCCTTCATTCGCGGTGAGCAGCTTGTTGGCGACTTCGATCACGTTCTCTCTCCGGGTTCCCGATCCGATCAGAATCGCGAGCAATTCCGCGTTGCTCATCGCGCCGGCTCCTTTGGCGAGCATCTTCTCCCGTGGTCTTTCGTCCACGCATAAATCTTTGATTTTCATAGTTTGTAGATGAGAGCCGCGGCCAAGGAGGTGACATCCCGCCAACCTGCGGGAAGCCGTCAAGGCCGGGCTTTGTTTATCGCCGCCAAGGTAGGCATTATAAACAGAAAAAAAGTTAAGAAACGTAAATGTCTCTTAACTTTTTTCTGTTTTTTATGAATATTTTTTTTATTTCCTCTCAAGGACCTTCCTGGCGGCATCGGCTATGTGTGCGGCGTCCATTCCATAGGCGGCGAGAAGCTCGGACGGAGTTCCGCTCTGGCCGAACTCATCGCGTCCGTTGACATATTCAATCGGCTTCGGGGAAGTTGCGGCAAGCACGCCGGCAATAAGTTCGCCCAGGCCTCCGGCCATGTTGTGCTCTTCTGCCACAACGACCGCTCCCGTTTTGATCGCTGATGCGATAACGGCTTGGGTGTCGAGAGGCTTTATTGTGGCGATGTCGATGACCTCGGCGCAGATTCCTTCTGCCTCAAGAGTCTCAGCCGCCTGAAGAGCCTCCCAAACCATGTGGCCGGTGGCGAAAAGTGAGACGTCTTTGCCCTCGTTAAGAACGTAGGCTTTTCCAATCTCGAATGGCTCGTCCGGCGTGAAGTCGGCCACCTTTGGCCTTCCGAACCTCAGATAGACAGGCCCGTCGTACTTCGCGGCTGCGATTGTGGCGTTCTTTGTCTGTGTCCAGTCGCAAGGGTTGATCACAACCATTCCCGGGAGAGCGCGCATCAAGGCGACGTCCTCCATGGTCTGGTGTGTGGCGCCATCCTCACCGAGGGTTATTCCGGCATGCGAGGATGCGATCTTCACGTTGGTCATGCCATAGCAGACCTCCATCCTGATCTGGTCGTAGACGCGTCCGGTGACAAACTCTGCGAACGATCCGGCGAACGGAATCTTGCCGGTAAGGGCCATCCCGGAAGCCACGCCGATCATATTCGCCTCGGCTATTCCGCACTCGTAGTATCTTTCAGGGAATTCAGCGGCGAACGCGTCCATTTTGAGTGAACCCTTAAGGTCCGCGGTCAAGGCCACAACTCTTGAGTCGGCTTTTCCGGCTTCGAGCAGACCGGCTCCAAAACCGCTGCGGGTGTCCTTCTTTCCTTTGTCCGTGTATTTTTTCATGATGTTCCTGATTAAAAATCTCCCAATGTTTCCTCAAGTTGGCTCAAAGCGTTCCGGCACTGCTCCTCTGAAGGAACGCTGCCATGCCATTTGTGGGTGCCCGCCATGAAATCGACCCCATGTCCCATCTCTGTCTTGAACAGGATCATCTTTGGCTTCCCGTTCCCTAAGCCGGCTTTAGACTGCGCGAACGCATCAAGGATCTTGTCCATGTCATGCCCGTCTGCGGTGATGACGTCCCATCCGAAGGCCTTCCACTTTGCCTCAAGGTCTCCAAGCCCGGCGACTTCCTCCACTGTGCCGTCAATCTGCTGTCCGTTCCAGTCTGTCATTGCGATCAGATTGTCTGTCTTGTGGTGGGCGGCGAACATCGCGGCCTCCCAGATCTGCCCCTCCTCGGTTTCTCCGTCTCCGCACAGAACGTAGATTGTGTGCGGGTCATTGTCCGCTTTCTTGGCAAGGGCGGCCCCCACGGCTACGGAGAGCCCTTGGCCGAGGGATCCGGCCGCTTGGGCGACACCGGGAAGGCCCTTTCTCACAGATGGATGACCCTGAAGGCGGGATCCGAACTTACGGAAAGTGCCGAGTTCTGAGACCGGGAAATATCCAGCCCTTGACAGGATTGAGTAGTACATTGGTGTAAGGTGTCCGGCAGACAGGAAGAACATGTCCTGATCCTTCCCTTCCCGGGTCCAGGTCTCAGGATTTTGATCCATCACATTAAAGTACAGTGCTGTCATGAAATCGGCGCTGCTCATGGATCCGCCGGGGTGACCGGATTTGGCCTTGACGACCATTCTGATGATGTCTCTCCTCACTTGAGAGGCAATCTTCCTCAGATCTTCTGTTGATTGCATTTTCTATTTGATATTTTGAATTTGAATTATGCTAATTCGCATTTGGCTTGCAAATATAAGACTTTTTTATTTCATGAAGAAATTTTACCTTTGTCTCAATGAGATGTCGTTGGACTTTTCGGTTAAAGGCGGCATCTGACAGTGAAATTTGATAATCATTATAATTAATGGCACACGTAGTAATCATGCCCAAGCAAGGGCAATCTGTAGAAAGTTGCATTGTCACTGAGTTTAAGAAAAAGGTAGGAGACAAAGTCTCTGTCGGTGACGTTCTTTTCAGCTATGAGACCGACAAGGCGTCATTTGACGAGGAGTCGAAAGTGGCAGGCACTGTACTGGCCTGCTTTTTCAACGACAATGATGAGATTCCTTGCCTCACCAATGTGATGGTGATCGGGGAACCGGGGGAATCATTCTCTGAATATGCCCCTTCAGGAGCCGGCGCTCCAGCCGTCCAGGCGGCGGAACCTGCCTCGCCTGTCCCGGCGGCCACGCCAAAGCCTGCGGCCGCTCCTGAAAGTCAGAAGGTGGGACCGCAAGAGGTTGACGGCGCGGTCGACGCCGACGCTCCTGTGTCTCCAAGGGCCCGCAGATTGGCCGCCGAAAAAGGTGTGGACACGGCTCAGATAGCCGGATCAGGTCCTCATGGACGCATCATAGAGCGGGATGTGGCCGCCGCCCAAGGAGCGCCTAAGTCTGGCCTGGCCAAGGCTATGATGGCCGCCGGAGGCCTTCAGGCGCCTGCCACTGGTTCCGGAATAGGTGGAATGGTCAAGGGTTCCGACCTCAAGGTCTGGAAAGCTACCCACACCGAGGGCCTTGCCGGGGAGGGAGATGAGTTCAAGGTCGAGAAGATGTCCAACATGCGCAAGCTCATCGCCAAGTCGATGTACAATTCCCTTCAGAACACGGCCCAGCTGACCCACATGCTCGGGGCTGACGCGCGCCGCGTGCAGGCTCTGCGCAAGAAAGCGAAGAAAGCCCTGGAGGAGGGCAGGATCGATGCGAACATCACGATCAACGACTTTGTCTGCTACGCCGTAATCAAGGCTCTTAAGAAATTCCCGAAGGTCAACTCGCATTGTCTCGGGGATGCGATGAGGCTGTTCAATGTTGTCAACCTTGGCTGTGCCGTGGACACAGAGCGCGGATTGATGGTTCCTTGCGTCAAACATGCCGAGGATCTGAACATCCTTGGACTGAGCAAGGCTCTCAAAAAGGTCGCCGAGGATTGCAAGAAGGGCTCCATTAACCCGGACCTCCTCTCCGCCGAGGCAGCCTCGTTCACGGTGTCCAACCTTGGAGGTTTCGGAGTGGAGTGGTTCACTCCTGTCATCAACGTGCCTCAGAGCGCTATCCTTGGCGTCGGCACGATAGTTCCCCGACCTAAGGATCTTGGAGCCGGGGTTTATGCCTTCGTCCCTTACCTTGGTTTGTCCCTGACCTATGATCACAGGGCTCTTGACGGGGGAGAGGCCACGCGCTTCCTCAAACAGGTGGCCACTGAGATCGAGAATCTTGAAGTTGATTTTTAAACATTTACGAATATGTACGATTTAGCGGTAATAGGTGGCGGCCCAGGAGGATATGTGGCTGCGGAAAGAGCCGGGGCCGCCGGCCTTAAGGTTGTTCTCTTCGAGAGAAAATCACTAGGAGGAGTCTGCCTCAACGAGGGTTGCATTCCCACCAAGACGCTTTTGTACAGCGCCAAAGTCTATAACTATGCCCTGACCGGGGATCACTACGGTGTCTTTGTCAAGGATCCGACGTTTGACTACTCAAAGATCGTCGCCCGCAAGGACAAGGTCGTGAAGAAGCTCGTCGGAGGAGTCAAACTCGCGATGAAGGCCAACAATGTTGAGGTCGTGGCCGCCGACGCCATGATCCAGGGGCGTGACGGGGAAGGCATCAGGATCACTGCCGCGGACCAGACTTACACTGCCCGCAACATCCTCATCTGCACTGGCTCCGAGGCCGCTGTTCCTCCGTTCCCGGGTCTTGGTGAAGCCGGTGATGTTATTGTCACCAACCGTGAGATCCTTGCCCTTACGGAACGTCCTGAGGAGCTCGTTGTCATCGGAGGCGGGGTCATCGGAATGGAGTTCGCCGCATTCTTCAGCACACTTGGCACAAAAGTGACTGTTGTGGAAATGCTTCCGAAGATCCTTGGTCCTCTTGACGATGAGATCAGCGCGATGCTCCAGAAGATCTACGCGAAACGCGGCGTGGATTTCTGTCTCAAGTGTAAAGTCACCGGAATCGAGGGCAACACCGTTGTCTATGAGGATCCTGAAGGCAAGACCCAAAGGGTAAGCGGGGACAAGATCCTCGTCTCTGTGGGCCGCCGCGCCAACATAGGTGGCTTCGGCCTTGAGAATTTAGGTGTCGAGATGCTGCTCAACCGTGGCGGAAAGCCTTGCGGCATCAAAGTGGACAGCAAGATGCGCACGAATATCCCCGGGGTCTATGCCGCCGGCGATGTCACAGGCTTCTCGATGCTTGCCCACACTGCGAGCAGAGAAGGCGAGGTCGCGGTCAACAATATTCTTGGAAAGGAAGACCACATGCGTTATGACGCGATTCCAGGAATCGTCTACACCAACCCAGAGGTCGCGGGAGTCGGCCTGACCGAGGAGCAGGCGAAGGCTTCCGGGAAGGAATATTCAGTCGTCAAGCTTCCTATGGCCTACGCGGGCCGCTTCGTCGCCGAGAACGAGGGAGGTGAGGGAATATGCAAGATCATTGTCGGCAAGAAATACCACGAAGTGCTTGGTGTTCACATGCTTGGCAACCCATGTTCCGAGATAATCCACAGCGCCTGCATAGCCATCGAGTCGGAGATGACCCTTGAGCAGCTTAAGGAGGTTGTGTTCCCTCATCCTACCGTGTCCGAGATCATCAAGGAGACCGCGTTTGCACTTAAATAAAAATAAGGATCGGCGATGCCGGTGAAAGTTTTTACCACCTGATTGCCGCCAGCGTTACGAAAACAATTAATAATATACCAATATGCCAAAAGCGCTTTACATCGATCCTAACGAGACTCTGCGTCCGAAGGATCACGAGCTTGAACTTCCTAAGATTCCAGTGATGACGTACAGCAAGTCCATCAAGGATGAACTCAAGGAAGGCAATTTTACAAAGGAGGATCTTCTCCGCATCTACCGCGACATGTCCTACATCCGTGAGTTCGAGACCATGCTGAATCTGGTCAAGACAACGGGTGGCTACAACGGGGTCTCTTACAATAACCCTGGACCGGCCCATCTTTCAGCAGGTCAGGAAGCGGCGGCTGTCGGAATGGCCTACTGCCTTGACACCGATGACTTTATCTTTGGCTCCCACCGCTCTCACGGAGAGATTCTCGCCAAGGGTCTGCGTTCCATCCAGATCCTTTCTGACGAGGAACTGAAGAAGGTGATGGAGGAGTTCTGGGGCGGCGCCACCCTTGATGTCGCCAGGAAAGCTTATGAGGGCTCTGACGTCAAGGAGCTGGGGATCCGTTTCCTGCTCTACGGAGCGATGGCCGAGATCTTCGCCCGTACGACCGGTTTCAACAAGGGTCTTGGCGGATCCATGCACACGTTCTTCACGCCTTTTGGAATCTACCCGAACAACGCAATTGTGGGTGGTTCCGGTTCGATCGCCGTGGGCGCCGCTCTCTATAAGAAGGTAAACCGCAAGAAAGGCATAGTTGTCGCCAACCTCGGAGACGGAGCGATGGCCCGTGGACCTGTCCTTGAGGGCATGACGTTCGCCTCGATGGATCAGTTCAACACTCTTTGGGAAGGGGACATGAAGGGTGGACTTCCGGTTCTGTTCAACGTGATGGACAACCAGTACGCGATGGGTGGCCAGACCAAGGGTGAAACCATGGGATATGTTTTCCCTGCGCGTCTGGGTGCCGGATTCAAGGCTGACGCCATGGCCGCCGAGAGGGTGGACGGTTACAATCCGCTCGCTGTCATCGACGCTTTCAACCGCAAGAAGGCCTACCTGCTTGAGAAGAAAGGCCCTGCCCTTCTGGATGTTGTCACCTACCGCTACAGCGGGCACTCTCCGAGCGACCAGTCGTCTTACCGTACAAAGGAGGAGATCGAGGCCTGGGAGAAGGAAGATTGCATCTTCACCTTCGGAGAAAGGCTCAAGGAGGCCGGAGTCGCGGATCAAGCCACCCTTGACATGATCCGCAAGGAGGTGGACGCCAACATATTCGATTGCTACAAGCTTGCGATTGACACCGATCTTTCTCCGAGAATGGATCTCGTGAAGGAGAGCGAGCTTCTGGGCGACATGATGTTCTCCAACCAGAGCGTCGACTCCCTGAGCGACGCGAAACCGGATGTGAATATGCCTCTGGAGGAGAATCCGCGCGTGAAGCAGATCGCCGGCAAGTCCAGGTTCTATCTTGACAAGGACGGAAAGCCTGCCAGCAAGATGAAGACCTACAACATCAGGGACGGAATCTTCGAGGCTGTCGCCGACCGTTTCTATAAGGATGCCTCCCTGGTGGCTTATGGTGAGGAGAACCGTGAGTGGGGCGGCGCTTTCGCTGTCTACAGAGGACTGACCGAGGCACTGCCTTACCATCGTCTGTTCAACTCTCCGATCGCTGAGGCCGCCATCATCGGAACCGCCATCGGCTATGCCATGTGCGGTGGCCGCGTGATTCCTGAGATCATGTACTGCGACTTCCTCGGCTGCTGCGGAGACGAGATATTCAATCAGCTTCCTAAGTGGCAGGCCATGTCCGGCAACATCCTGAAGATGCCGGTTGTGGTTCGTGTGTCCGTTGGCTCTAAGTACGGTGCCCAGCACTCGCAGGACTGGACTTCGCTGTGCTGCCATATTCCTGGACTCAAGGTATGCTTCCCTGTCACTCCGTATGACGCGAAGGGTTTGATGAACGCTGCGCTTCAGGGGACCGACCCTGTCATATTCTTTGAAAGTCAGAGGATTTACGACAAGGGAGAGATGTTCCACGAAGGCGGTGTGCCTGAGGAGTATTATGAGATTCCGATCGGTGAGCCGGATGTCAAGAGGGCCGGAAAGGACATCACTTTCCTGACCATCGGCGCCACTTTGTACCGCGCGCTTGAGGCCGCTGACATCCTTAAGGAGAAGTATGGAATGGAGGCCGAGGTCATCGACGCGCGTTCCCTCGTTCCGTTCAACTACGACAAGGTGCTTGAGTCCGTCAAGAAGACCGGCCGCATCGTCATCGCGGGCGACGGCTGCGCCCGTGGCTCCTACCTCAATGACATCGCCGCCAACATCACCGAGATGGCTTTCGATGACCTCGACGCCGCTCCTGTGGTGCTCGGTTCCCGCAACTGGATCACCCCTTGCCACGAGCTGGAGGAGGCCTTCTTCCCTCAGCCGTCTTGGTTCCTGGATGCCATCAACGAGAAGATCGTCCCTTTGAAGGACTATGTTCCGGTCAGCAACCAGACCACGGCAGAGCAGATCATCCGCGCTAAGAAAGGAGTTTAAAAAGTAACGGCCATGCTTACAAAAGCTGTTAGATTATATGGAAAAAAAGACCTTCGTCTCGAGGAGTTTGAGCTCCCCGGGATGAAGGATGACGAGATCCTCGCCAAGGTTGTCAGCGACAGCCTTTGCATGTCTTCCTACAAGTCTTCCCATCAAGGATCCGATCACAAGAGGGTTCCGGACGACATCGCCGAGAATCCAACGATCATCGGTCACGAGTTCGCCGGAGAGATTGTTGAGGTCGGCTCCAAGTGGAGGGATCAGTTCAAGCCGGGAGACAAGTTCTCCATCCAGCCGGCCCTCAACTACGCCGGAGGTCCTGTAGGACTGCTGTCCGCTCCGGGATATTCCTATAGATTCATCGGCGGCGACGCGACTTACATCATCATTCCTTCCGAGGTGATGGAGATGGGTTGCCTCCTGCCTTACAAGGGTCCTGGTTTTTATCCTGCATCGTTGAGTGAGCCTCTGTCTTGTGTTATCGGTGCCATGCACGCCTGCTATCACACCCATGCAGGATCGTACGTTCATCAGATGGAGATCAAGGACGGTGGCAAGATGGCCCTTCTGGCCGGTGTCGGTCCGATGGGATTGGCTATGATCAACTATGTGCTCCGCCGTGAGGATAGAAAGCCGTCTTTGTTTGTCGTTACAGACATTGACCAGGCGCGTCTTGACCGTGCGGCGATGCTCTACACAAAGGAATTCGCGGCTTCCCGTGGGATTGACCTGCGTTATGTTAACACTGGAGCTGTTGAGAACCCGGTCGAGACTCTGCGTGAGATCTCCGGTGGAACAGGCTACGATGAGGTCATCGTGATGGCTCCTGTTCCCGCAGTCGTTGAGCAGGGTGACGACATCCTCGGCTACGATGGCTGCCTGAATTTCTTCTCGGGCCCTGGCCGTTCCGATTTCAAGGCTCCTTTCAACTTCTACAATGTCCACTACGCGTCAACCCACGTGGTAGGCACCAGCGGCGGCAACACCGAGGACATGAAGGAGGCCCTAAAGATGATGGGCGAGGGTCTTGACCCGGCCGGTCTGGTGACCCACATCGGCGGCTTGAATGTTGTCCCTGAGACCACGCTGAACCTCCCGTCGATCAAAGGCGGCAAGAAGCTGATCTACACCCACGTGGAGATGCCGCTGACCGCCATCACAGAGTTCGAGGAAAAAGGTCGGACCAACCCGGTCTATGCCGAACTCGACCGCCTCTGCAAAGCCCATAACGGTTTGTGGAACGTTGAGGCTGAGGAATATCTCCTCTCCCACGCCGCCGAGCTGGGCAAGTAGTCTTTAATTGAATATAATATCGTCCCGGACACCTTCGGTCTTCGGTCGCTGAGCTTGTCGAAGCGCACGAACCATCGAAGTGTCCGGGACTATTTGTCTTATGTCGTTATTATTGTGTGGTGGTTAAGCGGACTAACGTGTCTGATGACAGCGGAAAAAAGGCAAATGACGGATTTTGCACGTTACCAAAATCTGCCATTTGATTTTCCGCTGTCAATCGGCCTTTTATTGGTTCGTCTCAGAACATCGCTCCACACAAAAAGCAATACCTTTGCTTCACTACTTGCTCTCAATTGCGCTGTTCGGCGACACTTTAGGCCTATTTCGTTGCCGGAGAGAGTTAAATGGAGTCGTCAGGCAACGTTTCAGGCCCTTTTTGTCGCCCAAGAGAGCCTCAAAGTCAATGAAAGAGGCTCTGACAAATTCCCCAAACTCAAAAATATCTGGTAAAACTTGCACTATGATATTCATCTGACCTTTGCCGAGACAATCTCCACAAAAGGTGCTGTCAAATCCGAAAATCTTCTTACCTTTGTAACGTTTTGGCGCGAATGCCCAAAACATACATATTGATGAAAGTGTTTTCGCACTATCCTTCAAAGAAAATCTGGCAGTTTTCAAAGACAGAAGGGAAGACGACAGCACCGTCATCTGTATCCGCTTGCGTGTACTCTACACCCAACGATACAGGTGTGGGGATTGTTTCAGTCTATTTTCTGTCAGGTTTTGCCAGAACCTTCTTTGAGATAGACGAAATCGGCTCCACACTTTTTGTATTGGTATAATCCCCAGTTGAAGCCGTGGGGTGCGAGTGGACGAAAGAATGAAAATTCTATTTCAAAATGCCTATCTTAACTTTCCCTCCAAATTTGGAGAGAAAGTGAATTCCATTATTAATGAATATGCTGGCGATGATGCCTTGGAAATAAAGTTTGTATCTGAATCGGATGACAATCATAAGATGTTCTCCGAAGCTTTCAAGGAGTCTCCGTTCTCCGTTAACTATTATACAAAGTTCATCGGTTATTGCGACAGGTTGATTGCGGAATACCATTTGACAACCGAAGAACAAATCGCTTGCATATTTCACGAGATTGGTCACATCATTATTTGGCATAGCAAGACTATCGGAGACTCTATCCCACGTGACATTCATCTGAAATGTCCTACCTGTTTTTCGCGCACTATCCCATTTGATTCTGAATTCTTTTGTGACGAGATAGCTGCCCAAGCCGGGTTCGCACTGCCTTTGGCAACCGCATTAATTAAGATGAGGGATGCAATCTGCAACAAAGGTGGTGAAGATGCGAATTCCTCAAAACGGAAATCATTTGATGACCGTATCGATAATCTTGCGAATAGATTGCATTTTTACAGACCGGAATGGACCTGCGGAAGATACAATGCGAATAGACATTGCGCTCTGATGTACAATCTTATTCAGGGGGTTGTGAACTACTTTGACGAGTTATCAGCTGATGTGATAGGCTACATTCTTTCAGTTCCACGAAATGGAGAATTATCCATTGACACTATAATCAAAAAGACAAGCCTCCCTGTTGACACAATCTTGAATTTCATGGACCAGTTGCGGTGCGTGGGACTTGTGACCTTGTATATTCCTGATAAAGAGGAAATAAGAAATTGTAGAATCAGAGTAGGAGAATGGAGACGGTGGCAACAATTCGCGGACAACAGAAGCACTCAGGAAAAGCTTCCATACGATATAAGCAACGCTGAAATGCAATATAATGAAGCGGTTGAGGGAGATTCTCAGGTGACATCGGTCATGTTTGAACTTACCTACAATTGCAGCGAGAAGTGCATACATTGCTACAATCCTGGCGCTACAAGAAATGATTCTGAGAAAAGTGGCAGGAACAGAGAAGAGTTGACCTTGAATGAATATAAAAGAGTGATTGATGATCTGTGTGAATTGGGTCTGTATAAGGTATGCCTCAGCGGTGGTGATCCTTTCTCGAAACCGATAATATGGGATATCATCGACTATTTGTGGCAAAAAGAAATCGCATTCGATATATTCACAAACGGCCAGCGGGTGTTTAATGATGTGGATAGGCTGCTGAGTTATTATCCGCGTTTGATAGGTGTGTCGATTTATAGTCAGGTTGAAGAAGTTCACGATAGGATAACCCGTGTGCCGGGATCACTTCGCAAATCGATTATGTTTATCGAGAAGTTATCCGAGTATGGGATGGCAATGAACCTTAAATGCGTCATAATGCAGCCAAACCTAAAGACTTACAGAAGTGTTAAGGAGTTGACTGCCAAGTATGGAGCGGTTCCGCAATTCGAGGTTTGCGTGTCTCCATCGAACGAAGGAGATATGTGCGCACCGAGAGACCTCCGACTGACTGAAGATCAACTATATGTGGTGCTTAGAGACGATAATATTCCTCTTTATGTTGGTCCGGAAGCCCCTGGTTTTGGTGGACAACCAAGGCTTATGACGGTTAATGCTTGCGGGGCGGGAGATTCCACTTTTTGCATAACCCCTGAAGGTAATGTGCAGGTTTGTTGTTCATTCCCTGCCTCTTTAGGAAATGTAAAGGAACAATCGGTCTCTGAAATCTTGTCTGGAGAACAACTACGCAAATGGCAGAAGACCACCTTGGAATCCTATGTGGATTGTGGTAGACACGATTACTGCGGTTACTGCAATCTCTGTCCGGGAAATAACTATGTCGAAAACGGGACTCCTCTCAAGGCGGCCGAGAGTAACTGTTTCATCGCCAAGACAAGATATAATCTCGCTCAGAAGATGATGGGAGGATATGATCCATTGAATGGGCAGTCTCTTGATGATGCGATCGCGGGGTTGGAAGTTGATGTTGAACCTCTGGCGAAAGAAGAAACAAGAAATTTCAGGAACAAAAAGTTTGAGGTGGAATAATCTCAAGAGGTCAGGTAATGGACCCGGTAAATCATTTGTAATCTATTAAAAACAAAGGAATATGTTGACAATCAAAACATCCTCTGACGTGTGCTCGATGAGCAACTGTCCAAGGCTGTCCGAAGGGCAGTGTGGCATTCTTTACAGGAACAGCTAGACTTTTCCTAATCAATTAGGGAGCCGGAAAGCGGTTTTTTCGGCTCTCTTTTAATGACAAACAACAATTTTTAATAATGTATTATGAATAAGGAATTTGCAGAACTGAAAAACGAACATTCCTTGCCTGGAACAACGGAAAAACGGAAAATAGAAATCCTAAAGGAAATGTGTGATAATCTCATAAGGAGAAATGGCGGATCGAATGTGTTTCCGGATGTCCTTGTAATAGATGAGAACAATTTCACGATTGATGAACTATATAAGGCGGACGGCATATTGAATAGGCTGGAAGCAGCGCAGAAAATGAAAGACGCTTCTGATACTGCAAGAAAGTCCGCTCTTGAAAAGAATAAATATTCCCCTGACAGTCCATATCCTCCAAAAGGTGAATGACAATGATACCTTATAAGGCTAAGAGATATAGCTTTCGTCAGATCAAAAGCAATGGCTGTGACTATCCGCCACAGCCGTTGCTTCTAAACCACGATGGAGACGTGATCATTTGGAACATCAGTCTGTATTCTCACGGCAGAAGCTTCGTCGTCGGCCAAACAAATGATGGCAGAAGTGTCGTAAGCAAAGGTAACGGTTTTTCTTACACGGGCTACACTTTTATGAATACTGGAGAGATGGGAGACGACACTTGGGGATTGTTGTTGGAAACTGATGCGATTAGGGATTTCAATCTGTGTAATGATGTGGCTGCATTGGGCATCAAGACCAATCGGATGGAATATGTTCTGGAACTGGAATGTGAGGCTGTCTTACCGAGCGGTAAACGCATCCACCCATATCTGCTTCAGTATGATGTCGAGTGTCCGTACCGGATTTCTGACTCTCGCTTTATGTCGCCTGTCAAGTTGGCGGAAGAGACCCTCAAATGGGAGAAGTATAATGATTATGAGTATGACCAAAACCATAGGCATATGATAGCAGCTTCTGTTTTGATAAGAAATCTAAGAACACTTCACGACAACTGTGTCTTGCACAATGCCATATCCTCCCAAAACTACACTTGGGCCTTGGAACTGCTTGATTTTGAGTTGGCAAATTCATCGAACCATCCATACGCTAATGAAGACTATCTCAGACACGTGCCAGACCTGTATCCCAGGGAGATCTTTCAGACTTATAACATCATTGTGGAAATAGCTCAGGTGCTTTCTGAATCTCTTGATTATCAGGCGGTGAACAACTTGTTTAAGGCTTTTGGTTTTGATATTGAAAAATTTAAGGTTGATATTTAGAAGTTGTTTTGATTTGTTTGAAATGTTCTTTGAGGTGAAATAATCTCCATTTTCTTCCCGCTTCTTCAGTCAGATAGCACCGCTATCTTCCTTGGAAGAAGCTGTCGAACCTGAAGTTTTTCACTCTCAAACCTTCAAACAAACAAATCAAAACAGCTTCTTAGATTGGCTCTATTTTTATAACATAGATTTGATTTTGGTATATTCTTCAACATATTCTTATATAGGTAATTAACTATTCTGCTATAAAAAATGGGACTGAAAGATTTATTCAAGAAAGGAGTGGATGCTGTGGTGTCCATCAAAGAGAAAGCCACACAGGCGGTGGCGGATTATAAGCAAATGGTGGCGGAGGTGGAAACCGAGGCTGGCCAATGGAAGACATTTGATCCGGATTTCCTTCGTGCTGTTTTGGATGGAAGGCTGGCGGCTGCGTATGACTTGTATGTCGCTAAAACCGGAGCCTCTCCTGCCAAGGCGAAGATGCTTGTGAAAAAAATCAGGCCGAATGTCGTTCGTGTGTATCCAGGAATACTTAAGGCGCAGGCTATGGAGACTATCAAAGATATTTGGCCTTATGGAATGAACCCCTTGTTGGCGTTCCGGAAAAGTGAGAAGGAGGAATACACTTATGAGGTTGGCTATGTAAGAATCTGTCCTACCATCGATGCAAAGTTCTACTTTTGTACCGAATTTTGGAAAGACGGAAGTGTTGAGACCATTGAATACGCCATCACTTTCAACAATGGTTCGATGATCCTTAAGAAAGATGACGTGATCATTGAGGTGAAGGATTACAAAGCCGGTTCGATTAATTTTAATGAGAACGATCCGGAGTACATTCCTTGCAAGAAAGCGTGTGATTTATTGGAGGCGAAGCCAAATTTTGAGATGTTCTCTAAAGAAACAATAAAGAGAGTGGAGGACGGTGAAATCAGCAGAGAAACGATGTTGGCAGTTGGTACTAGATATGGATTTTCCTTCGAAAAGGATCTTGGCAGTAATAAATTTATGCTTAAATTTTCGGGTATTAATGTGGCTCAAATATTGAAGAATCAATATTTTAGGTATTATAATCGTATGGCTGTTTTCGGTGAGCGACGCTCTCCCACTGATTATAAACCATGGGAATCTGAGATTTTTATCAGTGCATATATGGGGGCAGGCCGTGATTGTATAGACTTTTCAAAGTTCACTAACACTCTCAAGACCCAATTTTCTGCTCAAAAAGAGAATTGTGAAAGAATAGTCGAGGTTCTCCATGCCTTAAACGAGCAGGAAAATGTAGAAATGTATGCAAAAGAATTGAGTGATTTGAGAGAAAGGGTTGTGGCAGCGTTTCATCCTGAAGAAATATATCAGGTGGAAGATGACGGGCAGGTGACTTTCTTTCCTCTTTGGAATGTGGCAACGGCTGCTGCGGAGTCTTTGTTCAATACCTTTAGACAATATACGAGAAATTCCTCTATTCCGATTAGGCTTGTCCAGATCAAATGGTGTAATGATGCCGTGGTGTTGTATTTTAAATTTGATTTGTTGAAGGATCCAAACCTGAACAGAGACATGAGAAAGTCATTTGCGCCGGTACTCAATGGTGGAAGGCTCAAGACTAAAGATGAATTAGGTAACCAGAAGGATTGTCTGCCTTCTGAACTCTTGCTGCTGTTCCATACTGAGCCATCATCGGATGTCAAAACGGAAATTTTCATAAGTATGGCGCCAGATTACTTCCAAGTATTCCGTGAACTCCAGATTCAAGATCAAGATCAGCCTCAAAATCCCGCCTGAAAAGGACAAAGTGAAGTTTTCGTATCTATAAATACATGGATAATGAGCAAACATGAATGTCCTTATCGTCTGAAGAGAACTCATACGGTGTTGTTTCTTGCTCGTCTAAACCCCTTTATCCGCAAAGCTTCGAATGTGTGCTTCCTAATCAGCTGTCAATGAATGCTCTAATGTCTTCCCTTTGGTTGGATCTCGCTAAAGTGAGGACATTAAACCGCTAATAAACAAAGTTTTATCCACCACTGGTTCTGTATGAGCGAGTGGCGGATAAGTTATTCATAGAGTGCGATATGCGCGACTTCCTTTAGTGTCGCTAGACTATTTAGGTGATCTTTGTTCGCATGGGAGCAACTTGCCATAAATACAAGCCACGGCCCGATAATGTGCCATATAGCACTGTGAGATAGCATCACTGGGCTGACTTCGGTTTTTAGTCGAGGCCAGCCGTATAGGAGCAGACACAGGCCTTTGCAGATGGGGTGGCGTGGCTAATAAGCGCATGAGGCCGGTTTGACGACTCTTGTTAAAAGGTTATTCTATATTATTAAAAACCGAGGTGGAGAAGAGTAGAAAATCATCGCAAAGTTGGGTTCAGCGGGTTTCCTTCTATGTCCTAATACCTCCGGTAATGACTTCTGACCCTCTCGATCTTGCCGAAGCGGAAGCGATTGTACGCCCTCACTCTGACAAGCCTGATTACTTCCACCCTAACGGTGGTCAGCAAGAGAATTAGACCTGTTCTCATAATAAGCATGATTTATAAATGTGGGTGAAAAGAACATTCGTCCCCTCTTTACATTACCGCCCCTCGGTAGTTTTCAAAAAAAAGCAGGCATCCCTTTAGGACCGAACGCCTGCTCATTACCCACATTGTCGTCATACTTAATGACTTTGCAAAGATAATGAAAAAATAAATTTCTGGATATTTTGTGGAACTATTTCATTGTTTGTGAAAAATGCATTTTGAAGTCCAGCCTCTCGTGCAGGATGCGGACAATCAGGACATCGCCTTGCGGTCTGAACACATAAAAGATTATGTGATGCCCATATTGGAGACCATACAGGTCTGGTATGATTTCATCATACTTTTTTGACGTTACGGTGGAATATCGAGGTCAAGTCCTCTACGGCTTTTCGGGAATATTCCAGCCTCTTAGCCATTTGATCGCTCTGCTTTTAGGGATTTCAGATGTGCCTTAGGGTCAAATCCTTCGGCCGCGCCACTGTCAAGTCCTTCACTGATCGCTGACTTCAGTGCCCTGAGTTGACTCTCGTCCTCTTCCAGCAAGCGAAGGCCTGCCCGAATGACCTCACTGGCGTTGTTGTACCGTCCTTGGGCAATCTGTGCCTTGATAAAGTCTTCGAAATAGTTTCCGAGAGCGATGGATGTAGTTTTCATATTCGTTGTTTTTTTGCAAAGTTACCAAATATTGGTAGTCGTTCAATGGCTTTAATCAAGAAATTAATAAACTGTCCGGGATGTTTAATGTCGTTATTGCTGCGTGGAAATGAGTAGCTGTCAATGAATTATCGTTAACTTTGCGGTTTTGTAAAATATATTTTATAAATTTGTAAAACACAATATACAAAATCACTATGTACCAAAGGCGACATCTGGATATACTTAAATCACGAATGGCTGAGCCAAGGCGTCGTATGCAGATCGTAATGGGGCCACGTCAGGTCGGCAAATCCACATTGGTAGGACAGTTTACGGAAGGAACTTCGGTTCCGTTTGATTTTTTCGCTGCGGATAATGTCAGTCGTTTTGACACTTCGTGGATTCCGGACAAATGGCAGCAGGCGCGCATGCGGATGGATATTCATTCGGAGCAAGAACATATCTTGATCATTGATGAAGTCCAGAAAATCAAAGGATGGAGCGAGCAGGTTAAGAAGGAATGGGACGAGGATTCCAGAAATCATCGTAATCTGAAGGTGATTTTGCTCGGTTCTTCCCGCCTTCTGTTGCAGAAAGGACTTGAGGAATCCCTTGCGGGACGCTTTGAAACCATAAAAATGGGCTATTGGGATTGGCAGGAAATGCATGATGCCTTTGGTTTTTCGACGGATGAATATGTTTACTTTGGAGGATTCCCAGGACTTGCACCGGATATTCAAGATGAGGATAGATGGCGTAACCTTATGGAAGATTCGATAATATCTCCGATTCTGACACGGGATATTCTTGAGATCGAGGAGATCCGCAACCCGGCTCTTCTGAGGCAGGTGTTTGAACTCGCCTGCACTGAATCTGCCAAGGAATTGTCTCTTACTAAGATGCAAGGAACGATGAACAGCGGTACCGTTCCGACAATCAAAAACTATCTTGACATACTCAGCAAATCAATGACAGTACAACCCCTTCAGAACTATTCCCCATCAAGGGTAAAGGAGAAACAGTCTGTCCCTAAAATGCAGGTGTTCAACAATGCGTTCCGTAATAGGTTCGGAACATTCTCTTTTGACTATGCTCTTGTGGACCCGTCAGAATGGGGACGTCAGGTTGAGTCTGCCGTCGGGGCGCATCTGGCCAACAGGGCGATGACCGATGACTATGAGTTGTTTTATTGGAGAAATGAAAGACGGCAGGAGTGTGATTATGTTCTGAGAAAAGGTCAGTCGCTTGTCGCAATAGAAGTTAAAAGTGGCAGCGTTGACAAGACCGTGGGCTTTGAAAAATTCAAAGAGCACTTCGCAGACAAGATCACCGCAGCATTCATCGTTGGCCCTCAGGCTCTGCCTCTTGAGGATTTTTTCGTAATGGATCTGAAGTCACTGTTCAAGAAGAAATAGATTAGACCCTTCACATTGTCCATATTGTGGCTATCTTCCTGCGTTTGTTCTATCGCTGTAAATTATCCGAAGAGACGAACTCTCAGTTTCAATACAGTTGCCGGCAGCGAAATGACTTCTGTCAGGAGATTATGAGCAAAATACACTTGACGCTACCGGTTTTTATCGCCAGGGGAGAACTCATAAGGCATCTCTGTGTTAAACATCGAACACCTTGATTTCTAATTAGCTGTCAATGAATATCCTAACGTATTCCCTTTGGTTGGTTTTTGCTAAAGGGAAGACGTTAATCTACTGATAAACAAAGCCTTATTCGCCACTCGCTCATACAGAGCCAGTGGCGGGCAAGTTGTTCGTAGAGTGCTACATATACATCCATCTTTAGCATATATCAACCATAGAAAAGAGTCTTATTCGCAGAGTGTCAACTTGTTACACGGCCAAATACTTGTCCTGGGATACAAGTTGTTTATGAACGATGTCGGGCTTCTTGCCTGCCAATATTCAGACGGACTGCAGCTGAAACTTCTTCGCGGTGAGGTGGATGTCAACTACGGTGGAATATTCGGGAACGCCGCCGCGCAGGAATTGACCGCACACGGTTTCTCTTTGGCATACTACAACAACAAGAAGTTTGGAGAGGTCGATTTTGTCATTACATACAAGGAGAAAGTACTTCCGATCGAGATCAAGTCTGGCAAATACTACATCAGACATAGCGCCATGGACAACGTGCTGATGGTTCCTGATTATGGCATCGAAAGCGGAATGGTTTTCTGTGACGATAACCTTTCAGTACGTGGCTCAATCACATATCTGCCTGTTTATATGCTGATGTTTCTTAAAAAGAATCGTCCGGATAACGATCATGTCTATAAACTTGACCTGAGTGGCATTTCGTAATAACATCCGCAATCTCAAACGACAATCCACAAAGTACCATAAAGGGAGCTGCATTGAATCTCATTATAAGTTGACCTCCCAATGACCTCCTTTGTCGTGGCAGTGAGGTGAAGAGGTCGGTGGCTTCTGCTTTATATCGCGGAGAGGATTCTTTGCAGTAAAGTCTCAGAGGGCATCGCCATTTTTTTTGAGAAAGCGAGGAGTTTATTGCCTAAGAAGCTGTTTTGTGGTTGCTTAGGCATGATCTGTAACCGTTGGGTACAGTCTCGTGTAGCGGTGTGAAACCGCTACTTGCGCCGGGCCTCGTAGTCGGTCTTGACCTGCTCAAGGAGTTTGTCGGCTTTGGCGTAGCCGTCGGCAGGGGCTTTCCAGATGATGGCGAAAAGGACCACGCCGACTATGCCCAGGGCGATGGCCACCTCGAAGACCGAGTTCCAGCCGAACTTGTCGGCGAGGGCTCCGAACATGAGGCCGGAGACCGCGGTGCTGGCGTAGCCGAGAATGCCGGCCATTCCGTTGGCGGAGGAGGCGACACGCTTGGTGGCCTGGTTGGACAGGCATATTCCTATAAGAGCCTGCGGCATGTAGATGAAGAAGCTGGCCATTATGATCAGGGCCACTGACAGGCCGGCCATCTCCTTAGGTGTGAGCCAGAAGAGGATGAAGCAGGCTGTCGCGCAGGCAAGGCCGATGAGGCAGGTTCTGTGTGCCTTGCTGCCGAAGAACTTGTCGGTCGCCCAGCCGGCCAGAAGTGTGCCGACTATGCCGAGAACCTCGGTGATCCCCACTACTGTCGAGGCGGTCTGGATGCTGAGTTCCCTGTCCTGCGTGAGGAAGGTGGCACCCCAGTCCAGAATCGTGAAACGGATGATGTAGATGAAGAAGTTGGATGTCGCGAGAATCCAGACGATAGGGTTCTTGAACACCATCTCCTTGACGAATCTCTTGTAGGCGAAATCGGTGAACTCTTTAGGTTCGGTGACAACTTCCTTGACAGGGGCGTTGTCGTCAATCTCCTCAGGACCAGGCAGACCGACCGAGGCCGGGGTGTCTTTGAGGCCGAAGAAAACCAGAACAGCTCCGGCTATGGCGAGGAGCGCCGGCACGAAGAAGCACCACTGCCAGGCCGAGTAGGAGAAGTGGTTCAGGATGAATGTTCCGCAGAGGAACGCCACAAGGCTGGCTCCGATGGAGTGCGAGCTGTTCCAGATGGCCTGCTTGGTGGCAAGTTCGGAAGGCTTGATCCAGTGGGCCATAAGGCTCCCGCACGGCGGAAATCCCATTCCTTGGGTATAACCGTTTATCAGCCAAAGACTTCCGATGAAAGCGACCATCCCCATCGTGGCCTTGCCCTCACCGTCCATAAAGTTGAACAGGCCGTTCATCTCAGGGCTGAGACCTATGAATATGTTCACGAGCGCGGAGAGGAAAAGTCCCGCTGCCATCATCTTCCTGCGGCTGACGCGGTCGGCGATGAAGCCGTTGATGAACCTTGAGACACCATAGATGATTCCATGCATGGTCAGGAACAGGCCGAGCTTGACCTTGCTGATTCCCAGCTCAGCCTCCAAGGCCGGCATCGTGATGCTGAAGTTCTTTCTTACGAAATAGAAAAGGGCGTAGCCTATCATCAGGATGATGAGGGTTCTCCACTGCCAGTAGTTGTACTTCTTCTTGACTGATTGATCCATTATTCAATGTTTTAAGAACAGGGGAACACAAAGATACAAAAAACGGCATTCTTAATGAAGAAATTGTTATTTTTGCAGGATTTGAATATGTTCGGCCGCCGGGCCTTGTTGTCCGCCCGGCCGCGGAGCCTGCAAAAGCGGCCATAAAAAAGTAACATGAATATGACAGAAAACTATAACAAGTCTCTCACAGCTGAGCAGAAGGCCAAGCTCCGCCGGATCAAGCATCTGGCTCTGGACATGGACGGCACGATCTACATGGAGGACAACATCTTCCCTTTCACGGTGGAGGTTCTGGAAAAGATGAAGAAGAACGGGGTAGGATATTCATTTCTCACTAACAATCCGACGAAGTCGGTTGAGGACTACCTCAAGAAGCTCTCCGGAATGGGGATTCCCGCCGATGAGGGGAACATGTACACGACTCCGGTCGCTACGATCGACTACATCAAGAAAAACTATCCTAACGTAAGGAAGCTCTTTATTTTGGGAACCCCGAGCATGATCGGTCAGTTCGAGAAGGCCGGGTTCGTCTCCTGCGCTGACGATCCTGATGACGTTCCTGACATGCTGGTTGTGGCCTTTGACACGACATTGGTATATTCACGCCTCTGCAGGGCCGCGTGGTGGGCGAAGCAAGGCATCCCTTACATCGCGACAAATCCGGATTGGGTCTGCCCGACGGACGCGAGGACCGTCCTTGTGGACTGCGGATCGCTCCAGAAGTGCATTGAGGCTGCGACCGGAAGAAAGCCTGACAAGGTGATGGGCAAGCCTGATCCGACGATGCTTGACGGCATCCGCGACCGCAACGGACTCCAGCCTGACGAGATCGCCATGGTCGGAGACCGGATCTACACCGACATCGCGATGGGCCACAACGCCGGAGCCGTCAGCGCGCTCGTCCTCTCCGGAGAGACGACCCTTGACACAGCGCTCAAGGTGGCCGAGGATGCCCGCTCCAATCCTAATCCGGAGCACTACCCGGCTGACATCATAGTCCGCGACCTCAAGGAACTCTGCGACCTGATCATCGAGAGCCACAAGGACTGATATTCATGAGAATCCTTTTCATTCACGGGCTTGCCTCCTCAGGAGTCTACAAGATGGCCTCTTCCCTGCGGATTCTTCTGAAGGGAAGCGAGGTCATCGCTCCGGATGTGCCGATCGACCCGCACGAGGCTCTTGACCTTCTTAAGGGAATATGCCGTGACGAGCGCCCTGACCTCATCGTGGGCCTGTCCCTGGGCGGATTCTGGGCGCAGAAGCTCCGTGGCCACCGAAAGATCCTCGTCAACCCGGACTTCCACATCTCTAGGCTCCTCCGCACAATGACAGGGGAGCGTGAATATCTCTCCCTGCGCCGCGACGGAGCGTTGACATTCACCGTCACCGATGCGTTGTGCGATGAATATGCCCGTTTGGAAACCACTGAGTTTGACGGACTTTCTCCGGAGGAGATCGCCTTGACGACCGGTATGTTCGCAGACCGCGATGAGCTGGTGAACTGCAAGGACGAATTTGAGTCGTATTATCCAGGTCGCTCGCGTTCCTACCCTGGAACTCATCTTCCGAATTACCCTGAAATAAAGAAACATATCCTGCCAGTAATCGAAAGCGGCCTGTAAACCTGGCCCGTCTTCTGTACATGGATTACTTTAATTAAATGAGCAATGAAATATCTTATCAACAACTCCACCGACCCGTATTTCAACCTCGCGTTCGATGAATATTGCCTTGAGAACATCCCGTCCGAGGAACCGTATTTCTTCCTCTGGAGGAACCGCCCGGCCGTGATCATCGGCTTGAACCAGAATGCCTACAGCGAGGTGAACCTGGACTATCTCAATTCGCACGGAATCACGTTGGCGCGCCGCGTGACCGGCGGCGGGGCCGTCTATCACGACCTCCAGAACATGAACTACACGATCATCGGCAGGAATCCGTCCACGCAGCCGATGGTTGACGCTCTGCGCAGTCTTGGCGTGCCCGCTGAGCTGACAGGCCGCAACGACATATTCGTGGAAGGAAGAAAGGTCTCCGGCTACGCCCGCCGCGTCTCCCACAATCAGGAGATCATCCACGGCACGCTGATGTACGACGTTGACCTTGACACACTTGTCAAGGTCCTTGACACTCCGACATCGAAGATGCAGGCCAAAGGAATATCCTCGGTCAAGAGCCGTGTGGCGAACCTGAAGGAGTACCTGCCTCAGTTCAAGTCCTTGGATGAGCTTCAGGCCGCTCTCCAGGAAATCCTCTCCGCCGGTGACGACCGGATGCCACTCTCGGACGGGCAGATCGCAGAGGTCCGCAAGCAAGCCGACGAGAAGTTCTCCACATGGGATTTCATCTACGGCCACTCCCACGAAGCCGATTTCCGCTGCAAGGCCAAACTCTCCTGTGGCACAGTCGAAGCCAATCTCCGTGTGGACCACGGCCTGATCACCCGTCTCGATTTCACCGGTGATTTCCTTTTCGACACCCCCGCCTCCGACCTCGCTGCCAAGATGATCGGCCTCCGTTACGACCCCGCTGACGTAAAGTCCTTCCTCGTCACCCAGCCCGTCGCCACCTACTTCCGCGGCGCCACCCCCGACGATCTAGCCGCCCTCCTCTTCAATTCGACCGCCGGGTAGCTGTAGCGCCACCGCCGGTGATCTCGCTCCCGTCTCTTCAAGCCTTCAGCCGGGTAGCTCTAAGGTGAAGAGGCCGCGGCAACGCCCATTAGGGCGACAGCTTCAAGCCGACCGCCGGGTAGCTCTAAGGTCGGGCGCCAAAACAGGCAGATATTGCAGGCCGCAAATTACCGTGGAGCCTAAGTTCTTGATAAAGAGCTGAATAAATGGACCTCCTCCCTCCCGAATGTAGAGGGAGGAGGTTCATTTTACTCCTTGACTCCCAATTGAATGCCCTCCACGGTGACGCAAAGCCCTCAAAACGCTCCCGTCACCCTAATTTTTTACCTCCAAGGCAGCAAAATCGCCCTATAATGCTGCCGTTGCCTTCTGCCCTTCTCTTTCCGGCGACGAAATGCCTTCAAAATGTTGCCGAAAGACTCATTTTATCTCGGGCTTTTTGCAACTCTGCAAATAAAACAGGAATGCATGGCCAATGGGTCGCGCTATGGAATCGTGGATAATGAGGTTGACTCGAATGACTTGTTCGCGTGACAACTTTCGTGACCAATATGCCTTGCTCGAAAAGGTCGCCGCAGATCCGCCGGATGGTCTCGGTGGAGTAGTGCTCTCGGGTGGTTTTCTTTGAATATGTTGATATGGCTGATTCCAATATGCTTATACCATTCCGAGGTCGGAGAAGAGGCGGCGGTAGGCGGCGGCTTTCTTTTCGAGGGAGAGGGGATAGGCTCTGGAGGAGGATGGCATGCGGTAGAGACGCATTGGACGATTCCCGAAGTGAAATTCTGAATATTCTCCCGTAGTCGGCGCATTAACCCCGAACGTTTGGCACAAGGTTTCGGTGGCCTTCTCACCAGTCGTGACAATGGCTTGACATTGAGGAATTTGCCTTAACAGGGCAGGGATGTCGGTCGGGGTGACGACCTCCAGGAACTTGTCGGAGGCGTTGTCTTTCAGGCGGCGGACGGCTGTGGCGGTGTCGAACATCGCTATGCCGGTCTCGGTGCAGAAGTCAACTATCTCCTTAAGTTTAAACTTCTTGGCGGCAACATCAACGAAACGGTTCTTGTCACCGAAGAAAATCAGACCAAGGATCCTCCACATGTCGTTGATGAAGTTCGGGTAGTAGAACTCCATGCTCCAGCGTTTGGCTTGTGGAGGGAAACTGCCAAGCATCAGCACTTTGGCATTAATCGGCAGGAACGGCTCGAAAGGATGTAGCTCTATGGGAGGTAAACCAGCGTCTTGGAATAATTCGGTCGCTGATCTTGTGGTTCGACAAGGCTCACCAATCATCGAAGCAACGGAGTCGTTACAAGAAGTCGCTTCGGCAGGCTCAGCGACCGGGGTGGACAGTTCTGAGACCGATGAAGCGACTAAAATTTTTCCGGACACTGAGCTTGTGGTTCGGCAATGCTCACCAACCATCAAAGTGCCCGGAGAAACAACTTTCAGATCTTTCTGAATATTCATTACTTGGCGGCGTCGGCGGAGCCTTCGACAAAGGCGACGATCTCACCTTTGGCTACCTTGTCCCCCTGCTTGCCGAGAATGGCCACGATGCGGCCGTCAACAGCTGGAACGAGCTCCTCCATTCCGTAATATGTCTGCACGAAACCGATCCCCTTGCCGGCCTTGACCTCTGTCCCGGCTATAGGTGCAGCGGAATCGTCCTCCACATCGACCTGCCAGAGAAGCTGGCCTTTGGCCGGAGCCTGGACAGGAACGGCGTGAGGATAGCGCTTGGCATATTCATCGACATCGAACTTAGGCATCTCGACAACCGGACGCACGACTTCGATAGGAGCGTTGGCCTTGGCCTTGAGGTCGGCGAGCTCGGCGTTGAAGCGCTGCTTGGCGATGCCGCTCCTAAAGTCCCTGTACTGCCGCTCGTGCATCGCGAACTCGAAGAGCTCCTCCTCGTCCTGACCTTCGTCCCAACCTTCTTCCTTCATCATCTGACGGAACTTAGGCAGCTCGTCCGGGTACATCTCCTGAGGGTCTCCGGTGTAGAACTCCAGACCTTTCTGCTTTGCAAGATCCACGATCTCCGGAGCAAGTTTGCCAGGAAGACGGCCCATCTTGCCGAGGATCATATTCCAGGTGTCCTTGTCGATGGTGGTCCAACGAGGCTTGCCGTTCAGAAGGTTCAGCAGGTTCATCAGAGCCGTGTTCTTGGTGTACTGGCTGAACGGGGTCACGAGCGGCGGGTAGCCGAGACGCGGCCAGACATATTCAACTTCTTGGAACAACTTGACCATCAAGGTGTCAAGGCTGATCTCCGGACGGCCGTGAGCCCTCTCGGCGGCGTTGATCGCGCCCTGGAATCCTTTGAGGTCGGCCATCATCGAGCCCATCATTCCGCCCGGCAGGCCGCAGCCCACGAGCAGCGAGCTCATCTTGGCGTTGGAAGGGTTGATCCAGTAGCCGAGGAAGTCGTCTATGAACTTCTGCGTGAGGCGGCGCACCTCCATGTAGGCGTCCATATTCAGATCTTTTACCAGGAAACCATCTGCCTTCATCATCTCACGGATAGTGATGACGTCGGGGTGGACCTTGCCCCAGGAAAGCGGCTCCACGGCGACATCGAGGATGTCGGCTCCCGCGCGCGCCACCTCAAGCATTGAAGCAGGGGAGAAGCCTGGTCCCGAATGGCCGTGGTACTGGACAAGGATGTGAGGGTATTTCTTCTTGATGTCGCGGGTAAGCCGGCCGAGGAAGGTCGGACGGCCTATTCCCGCCATGTCCTTGAGGCAGATCTCGTCGGCTCCATATTCAACCACCTTGTCGACGATGCCCATGTAATATTCAACGGTGTGGACAGGGGAATTGGTGATGGAAAGAGCCACCTGAGAAACCATTCCGCCTTTCTTGGCGAACTCAACGGAGCGGCGCAGGTTCCTGTGGTCGTTCAGACCGCAGAATGAGCGGGAGATGTCGGTGCCCTGTTTTTTCTTCACCTTGAACATCAGCTCTCTGACATCGGCAGGAACAGGGTTCATTCTCAGCGCGTTAAGACCTCTTTCCAGCATGTGGGTCTGGATTCCGGCCTTGTGGAAAGGGGCGGTCCAGCGGCGGACGGCCACGTTCGGGTTCTCTCCGAAAAGGAGGTTCACCTGCTCGAATGCGCCTCCATTGGTCTCAACGCGGTCGAAGCAGCCCATATCAATGATGGCCGGGGCGACCTCCACGAGTTGGTCCACGCGAGGAACATACTTGCCGGATGATTGCCACATGTCCCTGTAAACGAGGGAAAACTTGATTTCTCTTGCCATAATTTTTCGTTGTTATCTGATCTGCAAAGATACTTAATTATTGTCTAATAATTATATTTTTGAAGAGGGGGGAATTTTGCTAACTTTGTGAGTTATGAAAAAAGTGTTTCTGAAAATAGCGGTCATCGTTTTCGCCGCCGCTGTGGTGAGTGGATGTGATTTCTTCCGGAGGCTGGCCGGACGTCCCGATTCTGAATGGATTGAGGCGAAGGCCATGTTTATCCGCCAGGAAGAAGAGGCGAAACTGGCACGTCAGGATTCGCTTCGGGAAGTTCAAAAGGCCGCGGCGGACTCCCTTGCGACCGCGGATTCTTCCCGTCTTGCCAACCATCGCTACCGTTTCTGCATAATTCTGGGCTCTTTCTCCAGCAAACAGAATGCAGAGCGTTACATCGAGGAGATAGCGGAGAAGGGATACAAGGGAGAACTCCTCTCTTTCAGGAACAGCACGGCTGTGGGAGTCTGCCCTTCCGATGACGAGGCTCAGGTCCGGAAATCACTAGAGGAGCTGCAAAGGCAGGATTTTTGCCCAAAGGGCGCGTGGATTTTAGAAAGGAAGCAACAATGAGAGGAAATCTTACGATCATTTCAGCCATCTGCGCTATTTTTATAGGGACCTTCAATCTTAATGCCCAATTCAGGAGCGCAGGCTCCTACGCCGATCTGGACGACAGCGAGACTGTGCGCGCGTTCAAGGAGCATGTCTCAACCATCTCGGCTGCGGCCATGGAGGGGCGCAAGGCCGGTTCCGAGGGCGAGAGAATGACTGCTGAATATGTCACCGAAATGTTCAGGAAATATGGAGTTGATGTGCTGTCCGGCAAAGACGGTGATGTGTTCGGCATCCGTCAGGAGAATGGTGACACACTCACTTCACGCAATGTCATCGCTTTCATTCAAGGAGGTGACAAAACCTTGAGGAATAAATACATAGTGATAGGTGCCAGAATGGACAACCTCGGGACGGACACCATGACGGTGGACGGGCGTACGGTTGAGAGGATCTACTACGGAGCCAATGGCAACGCCTCTGGACTTGCGATGATGCTTGAATTGGCCCGGATGCTTCAGACCAACAGCCCGCTTCTGGGGAGGTCTGTCCTCTTTGTGGCGTTCGGCGCATCGAGGCAGACATTCGCCGGATCGTGGTATTTTCTCAACAGGGCTTTCTCCGATGTGGCCGACATCGACGCGATGGTCAATCTGGACATTGTCGGCACAGGGGAGAGCGGTTTCTATGCCTACACATCCTCGAACGCGGACATGAACGAGATCGCCAAATCCATGGCAGGACAGCTCCAGCCGATTCTGCCGACGCTGACCGCACAGGAACCGTTCCCTTCAGACCACCGTGCGTTCTATGGAAAGGAGATACCCTCAATTTATTTCACAACAGGGCATTATCCTGAATATGGCACCGAGCGGGACACGCAGTCCATAATCGATTATGACACGATGGAAAGGGAGCTTGAATATGTTTATAACTATTCAGTCGCCTTGATCAACGGCCCGAAGCCCATATTCAACCCGGCTGACCTGTCCGGGCTGACGAGCGCGGATAAGGGCAAGGATTCCGCGGTTCCTTATTATGATTGTGACTACAGGCCGTCGTTCCTCGGAAGCCGCGACCCGAGGGTGTTCCTTGAGAAATGGGTGTATACCTATATGAAATATCCTAAGGAGGCGGTAAGGAATGGAATCCAGGGACGTGTCCTAGTGGATTTTGTCATCGATGAGAAAGGCAAGGTCCGTGACGTCAAGGTCCTCAAAGGCGTGGACCCGCTCCTTGACGCCGAGGCGGTGCGGATCATCAGCGCGTCACCGGATTGGAAACCAGGATGGCTTCGCGGCAAGAAGGTTAAGTCCAGAATGTCGCTCTACGTTGAGTTCCGCCTTGAGAGGAAAGGCAGTTTCGGGCTGAAAATGCATGATAATTAATAAACAACAGTAATAAAATGGACTACGATTTCAGGAAAATTGAGAAAAAGTGGCAGGCTTACTGGGCTGAACATGGCACTTTCAAGACTAAGGAGGATCCTTCCAAGCCGAAGTACTATGTTCTGGACATGTTCCCTTATCCGTCGGGGGCGGGCTTGCACGTCGGCCATCCGCTTGGCTACATCGCCAGTGACATATATTCCCGCTACAAGAGACTCAAAGGCTTCAACGTGCTTCATCCGATGGGGTACGATGCTTTCGGCCTTCCCGCTGAGCAGTATGCAATTCAGACAGGGCAGCATCCGGAGGTCACTACGGTGAACAACATCAATCGTTACCGTCAGCAGATGGACAGGATCGGCTTCTCCTACGACTGGAGCCGTGAGATCCGCACCTGCGATCCGGCCTATTACAAGTGGACCCAGTGGGCTTTCCTGAAGATGTTCGGCTCCTGGTACGATAATGATGCTCGGAAAGCCCGTCCGATCGAGGATCTTGTCGCTGCTTTCGAGAAAGGCGGAAGTTCCGCCGTGAATGCCGCATGCACAGAACACGATCCGTTCACGGCGGAGCAATGGAGGGCATATTCAGAGAAAGAGAAGTCTGACGCATTGATGAACTACCGCATAGCCTATCAAGGCGAGACTGCCGTGAATTGGTGCGCAGGTCTTGGAACCGTGCTTGCCAACGATGAGGTGAAGGACGGTCTTTCCGTGCGAGGAGGCTTCCCTGTAGAGCAGAAGAAGATGAGGCAGTGGCAGTTGAGAGTTTCTGCCTACGCCGGAAGGCTTCTGGAAGGCCTGGACAGGATTGACTGGACCGACTCTCTCAAGGAGATGCAGCGTAACTGGATCGGAAAGTCCAACGGATGCGAGGCCGTGTTCAAATGCTACAACGGTGAGACTGAGCACGATGTGACCATATTCACAACCCGAGCGGACACTATGTTCGGAGTGACGTTTATGGTGCTGGCTCCAGAAAGCGACCTCGTGCCGCTTCTTACGGCTCCTGAGCAGAAAGAGGCTGTGGATGAATATCTTGCCGCTGTCAAGAAGAAGACCGAGCGCGAGAGGATCGCTCAGACCAAGACCGTCACCGGTGTGTTCAGCGGCTCCTATGGAGTGAACCCGATGACCGGCGACAGGGTTCCGATCTGGATCTCTGAATATGTCCTCGCGGGATACGGTACAGGCGCCATCATGGCAGTCCCTGCCCACGACAGCCGTGACTATGCGTTCGCGAAGAAGTTCAACCTGCCGATCATCCCTCTGATCGAAGGCTGCGATGTAAGCGAGGAAAGCTTCGACGCGAAGGAAGGCAAGATGATCAATTCCGGATTCCTTAACGGACTGGATGTCAGGGAGGCGATTCCCGCAGCCATTGAATATGTTGAAAAACAGGGTTTTGGCCACAGAAAAGTCAACTATCGTCTGCGAGACGCGATCTTCAGCCGCCAGAGGTACTGGGGCGAGCCGTTCCCGATCTACTACAAGGACGGCATCCCGACTCCGCTTCCGTTTGAGAAACTGCCTCTAAAGCTGCCTGAGATCACGGAATTCAAGCCGACTGAGAGCGGTGAGCCGCCTCTGGCCAGGGCAAAGGACTGGACCTACGAGGGTTACCCTCTTGAGACAAGCACGATGCCTGGCTTCGCCGGATCAAGCGCCTACTATCTGCGCTACATGGATCCTCACGACAACGAAGCCCTCGTTGACAGGAAGATTGACGAATATTGGCGTGATGTGGATCTGTATATCGGTGGTACTGAGCATGCTACGGGGCACTTGATATATTCCCGCTTCTGGGACAAGTTCCTCTACGACCTTGGCTATGTCTGCGAGGACGAGCCGTTCCGCAAACTGGTCAACCAAGGAATGATCCAGGGGCGGTCCAACTTTGTCTACAGGATCGTGGGCACCAACAAGTTTGTCTCCCTCGGCCTGAAGGATCAATACGAGACCACCGAGATCCACGTGGACATCAACATCGTGCACAACGACAAACTCGATCTGGAGGCGTTCAGGAAATGGAGACCTGAGTTCGCTGATGCCGAGTTCATCCTTGAGAACGGGGAATATGTCTGCGGATGGGCCGTGGAGAAGATGAGCAAGTCGATGTACAACGTTGTCAACCCGGACAAGATCTGTGACGACTACGGTGCCGACACCCTCCGTCTCTACGAGATGTTCCTTGGCCCTCTTGAACAGTCAAAGCCTTGGGACACAAAAGGTATAGATGGCGTGAACAGATTCCTGCGCAAGTTCTGGAGACTCTTCTTCGATGGAGACAACTGTCTCGTTACTGATGAGAAGGCTACTCCGGACGAACTCAAGGTCCTGCATAAATTGATCGCCAAGGAGCAGGACGACATCGAGCACTTCTCGTTCAACACAACGGTCAGCGCTTTCATGATCGCCCTGAATGATCTGGTCGGACTCAAGTGCCACAAGCGTGAGATACTTGAGCCGATGACGGTTATGCTTTCACCTTTCACCCCTCACATCGCGGAGGAACTTTGGGCGATCCTCGGGCACAAAGAAAGCATAACTTTCGCCCGTTTCCCTGAGTTCAACGCCGCCCTCGCCGCTGAGGACAACGTGACCTACCCGGTCTCCTTCAACGGCAGGATGCGTTTCACCGTGGATCTCCCCAAGTCTCTCTCTCCCAAGGAGGTCGAGGCACAGATCCGGGAGATGGAACAGACTTCCAAGTACGTGGGCGGACAGAACATCATCAAGGTTATCGTCGTGCCAGGCAAGATAGTGAACTTTGTAGTGAAATAATCCATGGCAATCGGTTCTTCGACAATCCTGAGGGGCATTAAGGAATATCTCCTGATCACCCTCGGCATCGTCATCTACACAGTGGGTTGGGCGATATTCCTGACTCCTAACAATCTTATCGGAGGCGGAGTCTCCGGTATAAGCGCCATCATCCAGTACGCCACCGGCATCAAGATGGGATATTCCTACTTTGTGATAAACACTGTACTGCTGATAATCTCTGTGATCATCATCGGCCCGGCGTTCGGTGCGAAGACAGTGTATGCCATAATCCTTGCATCGGTCTGCCTCAATGTGTTCCAAGCCATTATTCCAGAGACGATCATCCAGGATTTCGCACTGTCCAACGGCAAGCTGATGTGCTCGATAATAGGCGGTTCGATGGCCGGAGTGGGAATAGGCATGTCCATCTCGCAGGGCGGAAGCACAGGAGGGACGGACATCATAGCCATGATCATCACGAAGTTCAGGAATATCTCCCCGGGGCGCATCATCCTTACGATAGATGTGTTCATCATCGCGTCCTCGTTGCTGTTTCCTTCATTCGGGGCTGACGGGCAGGCTATTCCTTTCGATGCCAAGTTCTCCATAGCTGTCTATGGCATGATCATCGTCACGGTCAACGGCTACGTTGTCGACCTGTACCTTGCCGGATCCAAGCAGAGCGTCCAGTTGTTCATTCTCTCAAGGCACTTTGATAAGGTGGCAGACATGATCGCCAACGATTTCCACAGAGGAGTCACCGTGTTGAACGGAGAGGGATGGTACTCCAAGAAGCCGGCTTCAGTTCTCATGGTCATCACAAGAAAAACGGATTTGAACCTTCTTTTGAGATCAATCAAACGTGTCGATCCTGATGCTTTCCTCTCAATTTCCTCTGTGAGCGGGGTCTACGGACAAGGCTTTGACACAATCAAGAGCGCAAAGAAAAATTGATTTTTTATAAAAATCATTTTATTTTCATCTCATACCCCCAGGCAAACCACTGCCCGGGGGCTTTTTATTTCTATCTTGGACGCAGAACACAGACCAAACTAAGTCTATCGCAGATGGCAAAATTAATAGCTCTTTTGACTCTTGCCGAGTTATCTTTCTTCTTTGTGTATGATTTTAGAATCAACAAGGGAGCGCTTACCCACAGGTATCTCATCCGTATCATGTCCTCTATCGGAGGTGTGGCATTGATTGTGACGGAATGGATTTTGGCGTCCATGGACATGCAAAGACTTGCCGTGAACCTTTCCTTTTCGGTTGCTGTGCTGGCCATGTATCCGTGCTCGTTCGAGAAACCGGACGCTTCTTTAAAGATTTCCTTGTGCCTTGAACTTTTAGCTTTCATGACAATGTTGTCTTTTGGCTTGAAATCATCAGGTGGCCTCGACTTCAAGTACCAGAGGGCCGTACTATCTTTTATGTCAATGCTCTCCCTTGTCCTGTTCTACTATCTGTACGTCGCCTGCAGGAGATTTTCCGGAATAAGGGCCATGTTCAGAAACATGGCCGTCTGGCATAATGTGGAGGACTATTCGCGTTTCCTGTATTCCATTCTTTTCCTTGTGGCATGTATGATCTTTTTGTGTGGATTGCCGGCCTCGGGGCATTTCCATGAAGTGATCTTGACTGTGGCGCTTCTCATGTTCATGTTCCTTTATGCCATGCTTTTCCTAAGAGCCATGTCGGGTAGGACCTACATGCTCAGTCCGATGACCGAGAACAGGATCAAGGACATAATAAAGGGAAACCTCAGGACCTCCTACATTGACAAGGCCGAGGAGGACATGAAAATGAACAACCTCTACAAAAGAGTCGTCATGTACATGGAGGAGAAGAGGCCTTATCTGAACCAAGGGTTTGACATGGCAAAGCTTGCGGACAAGCTGTTCACCAACAAGCTCTACTTGTCGAAGACTATAAACATCCTGTCTGGACGGAACTTTCGCCAGTTCGTCAACTATTACAGGGTGCGTAGGGCGATAGAGCTGCTCAAGCAGGATCCTAAGCTGAAGATCGGGGAGGTGTCCGAGATGTGTGGCTTCCACTCGGCGGTGACGTTCAACATGTCGTTCAAGGTGAACACCGGCAAGACCCCGACTGAGTGGCTGCATGAATATGTCACCACACCTTCCGGCAGGGATGCCGCGTCGACATGAAAAAAGAGTGGGGCCGAAAAATATTACCCTTTTCGATCCCACTCCAGCCGGTTAATGATTTTTTGTCTGTCCTACCCTATTTTCCAGGAAACCGGAGGAGGTGCCACGATGTCCATTTCCTCCTTTTTCACCGGGTGGACAAATCTTATCTCATGTGAGTGGAGGCATATCCCTCCATCTGGGTTTGAACGTGGAGCTCCGTATTTAAGATCCCCTTTGATTACACATCCGATCCCGGCCAACTGGCAGCGGATCTGATGATGCCTTCCCGTAAGAAGATGAACCTCGACCAATGAGTACCTGTCCGTGTCCCTTAAGTGAGAATACCTAAGTTTTGCAAGTTTCGCGCTATCCCTGTTTCTCTCGTTGTCCACGATGAAACTTTTATTCAGTTTCTCGTTGCGTACCAACCAGTTGTCCAGCTCTGCGCTTTCTTGCCGGGGTGCCTTGCAGCATAGAGCCCAATAAATCTTGTGGATGTTCCCGGACCTGAACATCTCGGAGAGTCTTGAAAGGGCTTTAGAGGTCTTTGCGAAGATTGTTATGCCGCTGACAGGCCTGTCAAGGCGATGTGGTATCCCAACATACACCTTACCCGGCTTTCCGTCTCTTTGCGCTATGAAAGCTTTCAGTGTCTCAGCAAGGCATTCGTCACCGGTCTTGTCGGCCTGGACAATCTCTCCTGGCCTTTTGTTGAAGACCAGGAGGTGGTTGTCTTCGTAAAGGATTCTGGATTCAAGATCCTTGTACTCTTCCTCCCCTAATAGTCTGTACTCCATTATTTAATTGGCACGAGAGCGAAGCTGAGCGTTCCCTTGCAGCAAAGTTTGCCTCCGACTTCCAGTTTGGCGGAGCAGAAAAACAGATTGCCTCTTCTCTCGTCCAATGTGGCGGTCACCTCGCAAAGGTCTCCTGGCTTGACAGGATTCTTGAACCGGACCTTGTCAAGTCCTGCGTAGAGAGTTATGTGCCCCGGGATCTCATCCTTGACGAGGATCGCGCAGCTTTGAGCCATGATCTCGCACAGTATAACGCCAGGAACTATCGGATTTCCAGGAAAATGTCCCCTTGTGAAGAACTCATCATCCTTGATTCTGTATTGTGAATGAGCCGTGCCGTTTCCATCAATGTGAGCCTCTTCTATCAGAAGCATAGGCTCACGGTGCGGCAAGAATTGTTTGATTTCTTCTTTGTTCATGATCGTGGGATTTAGAATACTTTCCGGATTAGCCCTCAAATCTTCTGAAGGCGACGCAGGCATCGTGTCCTCCGAAGCCGAATGAGTCGGAGATTCCGATCGTCAGATTTGTCTTGACTGCCTTGTTAGGGGTGTAGTCAAGGTCGCATTCCGGATCAGGAGTGTCCAGATTGATTGTAGGAGGGCAGATCCCATCACGCAGAGCAAGGATTGTTGCGATCGCCTCGGCCGCTCCGGCCGCTCCGAACATGTGCCCGGTCATGGACTTGATGGAGCTGATGTGAGCCTTGTAGGCGAAGTCGCCGAGGGCGATCTTGTAGGCCTTGGTCTCGGCAACGTCATTGAGTTTGGTTCCGGTGCCGTGCGCATTGATGTAAAGATTGTCCTTGTCCTTGTCGAAACCGGCCTCCTCAAGGGCTAGTTCTATGCATTTTGCCTGGGTTGTTCCGTCCGGTCTCGGCGCTGTGGAGTGGTAGGCGTCGCAGGTGTTGCCGTAGCCGACCATCTCGCCGAGGATCTTTGCGCCGCGTGCCTTCGCGTGCTCATATTCCTCAAGCACAAGGGCGGCTGAACCGTCCGCCATCACGAATCCCGCACGGTTGGCGTTGAACGGGAGTGACGCGTATTTAGGATCGGTCGCTCTGGACAGGGCCTTTGCGTTGGCGAATCCAACGATTCCGATCGGGATTGTGGCATTCTCGCATCCACCTGTGACTATCGCGTCTGCGTAACCGTCCCTGATTGCCCTGAAAGCTTCTCCCATCGCGTTGGTGGATGTGGCGCAGGCTGTCACGATGTCAAGGCAGGGGCCTTCGGCGTGATGCATGATCGCGATGTGTCCGGCGGCTATGTTGGAGATCATCGTAGGAATGAAAAGCGGCGAGATCCACTGTCCCGAGGGATCTTCGATCATCTTGGAGATTTCTCTGAACTGGGTAGCGAAGCCTCCGATTCCGGAGCCGAAGTAGACACCGAGCCTGAACGGATCTATGTTTTGTCCCTCGCCCTGCGAGGCAAGGCCGGCCTGCTTCATGGCCTGGTAGGCGGCGGCCACTCCGTACTGGGTGAAAAGATCCTGCTTTCTGATGAAAGGCTTGTCCATGCCGTACTCCTCGGCCTTGAAGTCTTTGATTATCCCGGCGATTCCTACCGGAAGATTGTCGGTCGGGAAAGCCTTGATGGCCTCGATTCCGCACACTCCGTTGCAGAGATTGTCCCAGAACGTGTCCACGTCATTTCCGACAGGGGAGATGACTCCCATTCCTGTGATTACTACTCTTTTATTCATCTTTTATTCTTTGATAGTCTGTTATTTGGCGATTAGTTCCGGTGCAGCGGCGAGAAGCCTCTCCGCTCCGTCCATGAGATCCTCGACAATCTCCCTGGCTGTCTCTTTTTTCTTGATCATACCCGCGACCTCTCCTGCGAGAAAGCTTCCTCCGGCGAGGTCTCCGTCAAAGACGGCCTTGCGCATCGATCCTGTTCCGAACTTCAGAACCTCCTCCTTCGGAACGGTCGGGTCGTATTCCATCTTGAAGAATTTCTTTGTGAATGGAGTCTTAAGGCTTCGTACAGCGTCTCCAAGGGACTTGCCGGTCACCATGGTGCTGACATCTGACGCGGCGATCAACCTTGCCTTGTAGTTCTCATGAATATGGCACTCATCGGCGATGAGGAATCTCGTGCCGACCTGCACACCCTTGGCTCCGAGCATAAACGCGGCAGCGACACCTCTGCCGTCGAATATCCCGCCTGCGGCAAGAACCGGGATGTTGAGCGCGTCAACAACCTGCGGCACAAGAGCCATTGTGTGGATGTCCCCGATGTGTCCTCCGGACTCGGCTCCTTCCGCCACGACGGCCGTCGCTCCGAGCTCCTGCATCTTGAGGGCGTAGGCGACTGAAGCCACGACGGGAATCACCTTTATCCCTGCGGCTTTCCATTTCTCCATGTAAGCCGCCGGAGATCCGGCGCCCGTGGTCACGATCCTGATCCCTTCCTCTATGATCATGTCCGCGACTTCTCCGGCGTTAGGGGCCTGAAGCATGATGTTTACACCGAATGGCTTTTCGGTCAAGGTTTTGCATTTGCGTATTTCCTCTCTTACGGCCTCTGTGCCGAAGTTGATGGAAGAAATCAGGCCAAGTCCGCCCGCATTTGATACAGCGGCGGCCAGCCTTGCGTCAGCGATCCAGGCCATACCTCCCTGGAACAAAGGGCGCTCGATGCCGAGCAGATCACATATAACACTTTTAATCATATTCTTGCAAAGATACTAATTAATGTTTAGATTACCATTCAACTACTGCGGCTCCTGAAAGAAGTCCGGCTCCAAAGGCACTAAAGACCAAAATATCTCCCTTTTTGAACATTCCCTTGCGGTTGCATTCGTCAAGAAGTATCGGGCAGGACGCAGAAGAGGAGTTTCCGTGGTCGGTGATGTTGACCGGGAATTTTTTCGCCGGCTCACCCATGTATTTGATGATCGAGTCGATGATTCTTTGGTTCGCCTGGTGAATCATAAAGTAGGATACCTCGCTCTTGTCAATCCCGACCTCGTCCAGAAGACCCTTCACGCCATCTGTACATGCCTTGACCGCGAACTTGAAGACCTCGCGTCCTTTCATCTGCATCGGGACGCTTTCCTCTTCCTTGGTGATGTAGGGAGTCTCGTTCAACTTTATTGTCTCCCAGATTTCGTCCTTGGACGGCTCTGAATCCAGTTTGGTTCCTTTCACGTTGCCGCCTTCCGTCAACACTACAGCACCGGCTCCATCTCCGAAGAGCACGCAAGTGCCTCTGTCCTTCCAGGAGACCATTCTGGTCGGCTCCTCCACACAGGCGATGACCGCATTCTTGATTTTTCCGGCCTTGTAATATGCCTCGGCCATGTCCAAAGCATAGACAAATCCTGGGCAAGCACAGTTAATGTCGAACATTGGGCATCTTAACCCCAGTTTCTCACCGATTATGCAGCTGATGCTTGGGGTCACATATTCGGAAACAACGTTTGAGACAATGAAAAGATCTATGTCCTCCACCTTGAGACCGGACATATCCAGCGCATTCTGGACAGCTTCGGCTCCGAGATCCTCCAGATTCTCGTCGGAGATCACGTGCCTTGACTTGATTCCTGTGCGGGGATAGATCCACTCATCGCTGGTGTCCAGAAACTCGGTCAGCATCTCATTCGTCACGACCTTTTTCGGAAGCGCGCTTCCTGTTCCGATAATTTTCATGGATTCTTCTTATAATTAATGTATTCTCACAAACAAAAATATGAATATGGTGTCGCCGTTCAAAAATTAAGTGGTGAATATGCCTTTTTAGTAGCCGCAATTATGTTTTTAGTGGCTATTTGATCAGATTTGTGGCGAATCAAGGGATTTTGATAATTCCAAAAAGTGTTATATTTGCTATGAAAAAGAGAATAAGATGGGTCTTTTCAACAATCCTTTGCCTGGTTACCTGCGCGGCAAGAACCAACTTATCTACACCGTGACTTTCACGGCGTTGTTCTCCATAGTGTTCCTTCTGGTCAGCCTTCCTTTCTCGCACAACAGCTGGATGGCGCTCGGAAACTCCAGGTTTTTTGTTTTCACGGTGCTTTTCGCCCTTGGCTCACTGATGATAGTGATCCTCAGCAAGTACGTTATGTACAAGACCAGAAACAGGATAAAGATGAACCTTCTCGGCTACATCACCTGGTGTGTCTGCGAGGTGCTCGTGATCTGTCTGGCATATTCATTCATCACCGTGCCGATCACCGGCATAGGATGGGATCAGTTTCCTAGGACTCTGGGTAATGCCTTGCTGTACGGAAACACTTCATTGATAATTCCTTACATTCTTGCCGGAATGTACTATGCCATTCAGGACAAGAACCAGATCATCCGTCTGATGAACTACGGCAATGTGGTCTCGGACGAAGCGGTGCCGGTCTCGCAGCTGGAGAAGATAACTCTTTTCGACAACAGCGGTGACCTGAAGCTTTGCGTCAGCGCTTCAAACCTCTACTACATCGAGTCCGATGACAACTACATAGTGGTCTGGTACACCGACAGCAAAGGCGACCTGAAGCGCTATATGCTCCGCTGCCGCCTGAAGACAGTGGAGGAAAGTTTCCGTGGCAGCAGCCTTGTGCGTTGCCACAGGAAATACATTGTGAACATGGACAAGGTCAAGGTGCTTCGCAAAGAGAAGGACGGCTACGAACTTGACCTTGACAATGATTCGGTAGCACCTATTCCGATCACGAAGACATATTCCGAAAACGTCCTGAGCCGTTTCAACAACACCTCGGGACGCCGTATGGAGTGATTGTCCGTTGATTATTCGCAGAGTTTGCCCAGAGCGAGTTCCACGAGGGCGCGCACCTGCGGCTTGTAGTCCGGATTGCTGCTTTTGAGGTGACGGTTCGCGATCGCGCAGCAGATTGTGCCCGCCTCATGCCCAAGGTGTCTTGCCATACCGGCCACCGCCGAGCTTTCCATCTCGAAATTGGTGATTCTGTACTCACCGAATCGGAATGATTCGAAGTCCTCAAGCATGTTCGGCATGGCGAGTCCTTGTCTGACAACTCTTCCCTGTGGCCCGTAAAATCCCGATGCGGAGATTGTCATGCCTTTGACTGAGCAATCCTCGAACTTCTTGATAAGTTTTTCGCTGGCCTTTACAAAATAAGGAGAGGGAAGATTCTTATCCCAGTGTGTGTGCTTTTTGAAAGCATCCTCCATTTCAAGGTTTGAGACTTCTTCCCGGTTGGCGTACCAGTTCATCAAGCCATCGCAACCGATGGAATAGTGGGAGAAGACCGCCGATCCGAGGGGGATGTCGGCCTGCACGGCTCCGCAGGTTCCTATTCTTAGAATTGTGAGTGTCCTGTGCTCTTTCTTGGGCTCTCTTGTCTGGAAGTCTATGTTGGCGAGTGCGTCCAGTTCGGTCATCACGATGTCGATGTTGTCCGTCCCGATTCCTGTTGACAGCACAGTCACCCTCTTGCCGTTGAATTTTCCGGTAGTGGAGACGAACTCCCGGGATTGGTGGCGGAACTCGATGCCGGTCAGAAAGTCTGCGACCATGTCAACCCTGCCCGGGTCGCCTACGAGGATGACTCTCCCGGCCAGCTCGTCCGGCTTCAGGTGGATGTGGAACGCGGACCCGTCATCGTTGATGATCAATTCAGATTCTGCTATTCTCATAATGTGAATTTTAATGTATTGTGTTATCTTAGTGTCGCCAAATATAAGAATATTCAACGTAAATTACTATTTTTGTAAAATATGTGGCAAAGACTTCAAACTCTATACCTGTGCATTGCCACAGGTCTTATCGTGGCGCTTTTCTTCAGTGTCAAGTCCTTTACGTTGGGGCCAGGAGGTACTCACGCCTTGGAGCTGACTTATGTTAAGAACACCCCTTATCTCATTCTGCTGATCTTGATCACTGTCCTCCAGCTGCTGGCTGTGTTCACGTTCAATGTGCGTGTCTTTCAAATGCGTACGGCTGTGTTTTCAGCCATCCTGATGATCGCCCTTCAGGCTTGGATCGGTGTGGATTACTTCACGGCTGACAAGGAGTGGATATTCAGGTTCACCGCCATATTCCCGCTTGCCGCCGCTATCCTGAACTTCATGGCGGCAAGGTATATCCTAAGGGATCAGCTCCTTGTGGAAAGCGTTTCGCATCTTCGCTCACGGAAGAAGAACCACAAGATCTAAGGCACTGGATCATACCCGCTGCCTCCCCATGGGTTGCAGCGGATGATTCTCCAGATTGTAAGGAACAGACCCTTGACCGGTCCCCATTTCTTGAAGGCCTCGACGGCGTAGGTCGAACACGATGGCTCGAAACGGCAAGTCTTGGGAATATATGGCCCTATGCATGTGCGGTAGAACCAGATGAGTACCAGGAAAGGCGCTATGCTTGCTTTCCTTATCCTTTGTCTCCAGGCAGGAATCTCTCCACTAGGCTTCATGGTCCGCTATCCTTTGAAGTACGGTGCTGATCTGCGCACGCAATGTGTCATAATCCAGAATCTCCTTTGTGTTGTAGAGAAACAGGATAGAGTACCCTTTCGGGGAAAGAGTTCCTTTCTGAATCCTGTAGGCCTCCCGCAGCCTGCGTTTCAGCAGATTGCGCTTGACTGCCCTTTTGAAAAGGCGCTTGGGAACCGACACGATGATGCTGTTTGGTCGGGAAGCCGGCCATGGCTCCCCGCTTTCCTCCGTGGCCGCAGGGTTTGATGACGGATTCTTCAGAAAGCAGTATTTGAGGCCGGGCGTGAAACCCCAGCGGCCCCGTGACATCAGAGCCGAGATCTTCGACTTGCCGTGAAGCCGCTCTGATTTCGGTAGGGTCGGCATTCCTATCTGTGGGCTTCGAGGTAAAGTTCTATCGCGCGGGCCACGGAAGGGGCTTCCTGTGTCGGAGCCTGGATCTCGATTTTGAGGCCGGCCTCCTCCATTGCCTTGACTATGGATTTCCCGTAGGCCACGAACTTGATGTCTCCTTGCTGGAAATCAGGAAAGTTCTCGAACAGCGACTTGATGTCGTAGGGGTTGTAGAAGACAATCATGTCGTAGTCGGTAAGGTTCAGGTCCTTAAGGTCCTGGGGTACGGATTTCACGAAGACGGCGGTCTTGTACTCAAGACCATGGGCTTCCATGAGATCCGTCAGTGGCGAGCTGTTGCTGGAGTCGGATTGGGCAACGAGAAACTTCTCGTTCTTGTGCTTTGTGCCGATCTGATCAATGATCGATTGTGGCGTACCATCGCCGAAAAAGATCTTACGTTTACGGTAGACTATGTGCTTCTGCAGGTACATTGCCACAGCCTCCGTGGTGCAGAAATATTTCATGCTTTCCGGAACCTTGACCCTCAACTCATCGCAAAGGCCATAAAACGCATCGATTGTATGGCGGGATGAGAAAATGATAGCCGTGTAGTCCAAAACATTGATTCTCTGTGTCCTGAACTCTCTCGATGATAAGGGCTCGATGAGAAAGAACTGCCTGAAAGTGATTTCAACGCCAAACTTCTCTTTGAGAGCGACGTAGGGGGCGTCGTTTAGCGGGGCGCGCTGCGAGATCAAAATCTTCTTTATTGCCATATTCCTGTTTTCTATTTCGGCCTCCGCAGGCGCTACAGCAGTTTGGCTGAGAGAACCAGAGCGGTGGTCGGAAGTAATTCAAGGCCGCAAAGATACAAAAATGTTGTGAAAGGATTGCAAACCGAGGCGAAAATCTGACCTCTCCTGAACAGGTGGACAAAGTATGTGAAGGCTGTCAGGTACAGTAGCCCTGTCTTCGTAATTTCTTCGTTGTCAGTGCAGGCTTGTAAAAGGGCGCCGGCCGGGAGCAGGATGAAGAACAGGATTATCATGTAGTTGTAGAAGGCGCCGTTGGCGGCTGCAAAGGTCTTGGTCTTGTAGGATCCCATCTCCAGTTGCCAGTTCAGGAACGCTCTCAGCAGAATGTAGGCTGTCATGGTGCCGCACAGGGCAGAGAATCCTAAAAATGGAGGCAGGCTGTCAAGATAGTCCGGATGGTAGAGGCCGTGCGAATATGCCACCATGCAGGCCGGAACAAAAATAATGATGGCGACAAGGTCACGGCTGCCGCTCAGCTGAAGGCTGTCTTCAAGGTAGAGGTTTCCTTTCCAACGCAGGACGCAGTCCACAAGCGAAGGGATGATCTTGAAGAAGCTCCTCACGCTCAGCAGGAAAATGAATGTGAATATGACCGCGAGGCCACAGAGTGCAGGATCGTCAACCATGTCTGTCAGTTACCCCTTTTGGCGTTGTATCCCAAATCTTTGAGAAGAGCGGTGACTTTGTCGCGCAGGTCTCCCTGGATGGTGATTTCTCCATCCTTGGCCGAGCCTCCCACGCCGCACTTTACCTTAAGGGTCTTGCCAAGAGCCGCGAGATCCTCATGGGTGCCCACGAATCCACTCACGAGTGTCACTTGTTTTCCACCTCTGTTTCTTCTGTCTATGGTTACGGTCAGCCTCTGTCTTGACGGCTCAAGGGTTTGCTCCTCAGTGTTATCCTCTTTGGCGTAGTTGAAGTCCGGGTTCGTCGAATAGACTACACCGAGCCTCTGCTTCCAATCGTTGTCGGGTCTCATAAGACATTCCTTGTTGATTTTTTGCAAAGATAGCGAATCCTTTTGTATCTTTGCTTGAATGTCGGCTTGTTTTGGCCGAATCTGAAACTTTAGATTGGAATATGGACAGTAAGAAATTCAGACTGTGGAACAAAGTGACAGCCCTTGCGGTTCTCGCCGTCTCGGCCTTCACCTATCTCTCGACAATTGAGCCGACAGCTTCTTTTTGGGACTGCGGGGAGTTCATCGCGTCATCGTACAAGCTTGAGGTCGGACACCCGCCCGGAAACCCTGTTTTTCAGCTCATCGCAAGGTTCTTCACCATGTTCACCGGTCCGGACAAGGCCGCAGTGATGGTGAACTCGATGAGCGCGGTATGCTCGGCCCTCACCATATTCTTCCTCTACCTTACCATTGTCTTCCTTGTCAAGAGGGTGATCGTCCCGAAACGCGGCGGTGAGGGAGAAGAAAGTGAATATTCACTTGGCCAGGCGATCGCCATCTACGGCAGCGGCGCTGTCGGTGCCTTGGCGTACTGCTTCTCGGACACATTCTGGTTCTCGGCTGTCGAGGGCGAGGTCTATGCGATGTCGTCCCTGTTCACGGCCATGGTCGTCTGGGCGATGACGAAGTGGTACGAGGAGACGGACCGCAGGTACTCCAACCGGTGGATCGTTCTGATCTCCTTCCTTATGGGACTCTCCATAGGGGTGCACCTGCTGAACCTGCTGGCGATCCCGATGCTTGTGTACATGTACTACTTCAAGATGAGGGAAGACAAGCCATATTCTTTCTGGGAATATGTCAAGATTCTCGCCATTTCTGCGGTGATCCTTGCCGTCATCCTGTTTGTCATGGTGCCGTACATTCCGAAGACGGCGGCGTATTTCGACCTGTTCTTCGTGAACACCCTCGGATTGCCTTACAACACCGGTGCCGCGTTCTTCATCATAGTCCTTCTCGCGTCGTGCTTCTGGGGTCTTTTCAGGACTCTCAGGACCGGGAAGATCTTCTGGAACACGGCGCTGCTGTGCTTCACCACGATCGTGATAGGATTCTCGGTGTTCAGCATCGTGATCATCCGCTCATGCGCCAAGACACCGACCAACGAGTACCAGCCGGACAACGCCTTCACCCTTGTCCGCTATCTTTCACGCGAGCAGTACGGCTCGACTCCATTGCTTTACGGACAGTACTACGGTGCTCCTTATGAGCTTAAGCAGGGCACATACTGGGCGCCTCTTGACGGCAGATACAAAAAAGCCCAGAGCCCGGTTGACCTGAAATACGACCGGGCCGGAAAGATGCTGTTCCCGAGAATGTACAGCACCGATGAAAAGCACATAAAGTTCTATGAATCCTACACCGGAGGCAAGGGCACTCCTGTGCCGGGGGCTAAGTACAAGAAGCCGACGCAGGGCGCAAATCTATCGTATTTCTTTGATTTTCAACTCGGATGGATGTACTGGCGGTACTTCATGTGGAATTTCGTGGGCCGGCAGAACGAGATCCATTCTCCGTCCTCTGACCTGTTCACCGGCAACTGGGAGAGCGGAATCCCGTTCATAGACAAGATTCACCTTGGAGACCAGAGCAACGCTCCGCAGTGGCTTAAGGACAATCCTGGCAAGAATCACTACTTCTTCCTGCCTCTGCTTTTGGGACTCATCGGCTTGTGCTTCCAGTTCGACAAGGACCGCAGGGGGTGCTGGCTGACTTTCCTGCTGTTCTTTATGACAGGAATAGCGATCGTGCTCTATCTGAACCAGGCCCCGTTCCAGGTCCGCGAAAGGGACTACGCCTACGCCGGATCATTCTACGCTTTCGCGATCTGGATTGGATTCGCGGTCGCGGCGGTATATTCATGGATCACTTCCGCATTGAAGGAAAAGCACACCGTCGCTGTGGCCGCCGTCGCTTCCGTCGCCTGCCTTTTCGTGCCGGCGCTGATGGCGGAGGAGAACTGGGATGACCACGACAGAAGCAATCGCTACACCGCTGTCGAGGTTGCCAAGAATTATCTCAACTCCGTTGAAAAGAACGGCTTGCTGATAACCCACGGTGACAACGACACTTTCCCTCTGTGGTACGCCCAGGAGGTCGAGGGCTTCAGGAATGATGTGAGAATATGCAACACCTCCCTTCTGGGAACCGACTGGTACATTGATCAGATGAGGTATGCGATCAACAACTCCGCGCCTCTGAACCTCTCGATCGGGCAGGAGCAGTACCTTTACGGGACCAGCGAGTGGGTCCCGATCGAGGACAAGCGCGGCCAGGCATTGTTGCTGTCGGATTGTATAACCGTCTTCAAGCATCCCGATGCCAAGCTTGTGTATCAAGACGGAAGCAAATCGGACTACTGGGTTTCCAGAAAGATGATCATTCCTGTCAACAAGGAGAACTGTCTCAAGAGCGGAATCGTGAGCGAGAAGTTCGCGGAACAGATCCCGGATTCCATTGTCATTGAGATTCCTAAGAGCAAGAACTACCTCAGCAAGCCTGAGCTCTTCCTGCTTGACTTCCTCTCTACCTACCAGTGGGACAGGCCTTTGAATATGCTGAGTCAGGGCGGCGACCTGAACATCGGTCTCCGTGACTATCTGATGTTCGAGGGGTTCTCCTTCAAGTTCACTCCAATAAGGAACAAAGTCCAGTCTCTTGAGGTCGGCTTGGTCGACACGGATGATCTGTACGACAAGATGACGGGCAAGTTTTGTTTCGATGCCGTCTCCCGTGATGACTACTTTGTTGACTACCAGAACACCTACACTTTCCTTGGTGTGATGTCTTTGAGGAATATGTTCGTGTCCGCCGCCAACGCGTTCATCGCGGCGGGTGAGCCGGACCGCGCCGAGGAGATGCTCGACAAGTGCGAGAGCGTGCTCAAGCCGGCCCGCTATCCGTACGACAACTCGATCCTGGGCTGGGGCTCCAACGCCCTCTTCCCGATCGAGATGATCAAGGATTACTACGCCCTCGGCAAGCCGGATAAGGCCAAGGCCTTGGCCATGGAGCTGACTGACGAACTGACGGAATCCATAAGGTTCTACCTTGATTTCTACCCGATGTGCAAGAGTGATTTTGAATATAACTGCAATCTCATCTACTACATGACCAACGATGTCATCCGCAAGGCCGGTGACAAGGAGTTCGCCGACGAGATCGAGAAAACCCTCGCAGCCTTCCTGTCGGCGCAGTGACGAGCATGATATGACAATGGCGCGACCCGGAACACGGATCGCGCCATTTGTCGGTTTCAGGCCGGGATTCCTTGGCAGATCACGGACAACTTCATCGACTTTATGAAAAAGTGCCGTTGAGCCAAGCCGGCTTTGGCGTTTTATCCTGACCGGAATCTAGACAAGAGCCTTCACCTGGCCGGCATTCAGCGGAAGCATCTCGGTGATCGGCTTGTACTCGTACTGGTCGAAGTCGTTGACCTGCGCGAAGCCTCCGGATTTGTCGCGGCGGTAGTAGATGTACACCAGAAGTCCTCCCGGAGCCTCGGGGACAACCTTGTCAGACTTGCCCTCAAGGAACGACACGAGTTCCTCTTTCTTGGTTTTGGGGTAGTTGGCTGTCCTGCGCTTGAACGAGCCTTCCTTTCCCTCGATCACATACGAGGACTTCATCGCAAGGAAGAGAATAACAGCGAGCGCTATGAGAGTGCATCCAAGAATGAACATTGAGTCTGAGCTGAATAGAAGTGCCACACCTGCGGCGAGTAATACAAGAGCCACGATGATGTCCTTGGCGGACCTGGTTTTTTTGATATTTACGGTTTCCATTTTGTTTTCTGTTTTTATTATACCTGATTAATGGAGGCTGTTGGTTTTGGACAGTCTCTGTATGTTGCGTGGATGAGGAAGACTTTCCTCGTTTTGATTATGGAAACCGACCGCTATAGACGCAGCTTCCGAAGTGTAGGCAGGGAGCGCTTGAGGATGACAGAGCCGCTCAAGACCTTGAACTCCAAGACCCTGAATTCGGTGTCAGTTCTGCGAGGATGCCTGCACACGCTTCCGGAAGCACCGGTGACTGTGCGGATTGATGTCTGCCCTTCGGCCGTCGGACTTGTAAGGCATGGCGTGTTGAACTTTATGAATGAGTTTTCGGATTGGATCGGATCGGTAATGCTGCCTGTGGATGTCTTTACAGTTGTCTGAGAGTCAGGTCCGGTGTGGGAATTGACCCGCAGTCCATCGCAGAAGAACGCGAGCGCCACAAGTACAATGGAAACCAAGCATAACCTGACGAATGACCTCATGACCACACTACCTCCTAAGTCTTACAAATATGCTGAGCGGCAGGTTCTTTCCGAACTTGTCCCTGAGGACCAGCTCTCCGGATTCGAGGGCGGCGTCAGGCGCAAGCCCGAAGGCCTGGCGGACGACGGTCTCGCCGAGAATGGCCGAGAACCCGTTTGAGTAAAGGTTCAGGACAAGGAAACTGTTCTGTGGAGCGAGAATCCTCCCCACGGTCTTCATCATGTCGAAAAGGCATTCGTCCAGCTTCCATTTCTCTCCGTCCGGGCCGTGGCCGTAGGCGGGTGGATCAAGGATGATGCCCTGATACAGGTTGCCGCGTTTGGCCTCCCTGTTCGCGAACTTCATTGCGTCCTCGACAACCCAGCGGATGCCGTCAAGCCCGCTGCGGTCCTGGTTGCCGTGGGCCCAGGTGACGACCTGGCGGACGGAATCCAGATGGGTGACATCTGCCCCGGCACACTTCGCCGCAAGCGACGCCGCTCCCGTGTAGGCGAACAGGTTCAAGACCTTGGGACGCGAGCCTGTCTTCGAAGCGATGTCCGAAGTCTGCCTGAATATGTAGTCCCAGTTGGCGGCCTGCTCAGGGAAGACCCCCACGTGCTTGAAGGACGTGAGTCCCAGCCTCAGGCTGAACTTCGGGCCTCCGTTGTAGCGGATCCACCACTGGTCGGGCATATTCCTGAGCCTTTCCCACGTTCCGCTGTCCTCTTTTCCCGCTTTGCCGAAGCCGGCGCCGGGCGTGAAGCGGGTGTGGGCGAGACTATTCCATTCAGCATCAGTCATGCTCTTGTCCCACAAAGCTTTAGGCTCCGGACGGGCAAGAACATATTCACCGAACCTTTCGAGCTTCGCGCCCCTTCCGGAGTCAAGAAGCTCGTAGTCCTTCCAAGACTGTGGATTAAACTCGATCGTCATAGTGTGCAAAGATAGGAAAAGAAAGCCTATTTTATCCCGACGTGACCGGATTTAATCGTTATATTGTGACGGACTGATTCCCAATCCGCTGAATTTTACTATATTTGCGTCTTGAAAAAAGCTAACAATTTTAAACAATACTGTTATGCAACAACACATTGACACTTACGATTTCAAAGGTAAAAGGGCTATCGTCAGAGTGGATTTCAACGTTCCGCTCGATGAGAATTTCAACATCACTGACGACACCCGCATCCGCGCGGCTCTTCCGACACTCAAGAAAGTTCTTGCGGGAGGCGGATCCCTCATTCTGATGTCCCACCTTGGACGTCCTAAGGGAGTTGATCCTAAATTTTCCCTCAAGCACATTGTCGCCCACGTTTCAGAGTGCCTCGGCGTTCCGGTACAGTTCGCCGACGACTGCATGAAGGCTGACGCACAGGCCGCCTCCCTTAAGCCTGGCGAGGTTCTGATGCTTGAGAACCTTCGTTTCTACGCGGAGGAGGAAGGCAAGCCGAGAGGACTCGCCGATGACGCCACAGACGAGGAGAAGGCTGCCGCCAAGAAGGCAGTAAAGGAAAGCCAGAAGGCTTTCGTGAAGAAGCTTGCCTCCTACGCAGACTGCTACATCAACGATGCTTTCGGAACCGCCCACAGGGCACACGCCTCTACAGCACTTATCGCCGCCTACTTCCCGAACGACAAGATGTTCGGCTACCTGATGGAAAAGGAGATCAAGGCGATCGACTACGTCCTTAAGAACGCCAAGCGTCCTTTCACAGCCATCATCGGCGGGTCAAAGGTGTCCAGCAAGCTCGGTGTCATCAAGAACCTTCTTGACAAGGTTGACAACCTGATCATCGGCGGCGGAATGGGCTACACCTTCATCAAGGCCCAGGGCGGACACATCGGAAAGTCCCTCCACGAGGATGAGCTTATGCCAGAGGCTCTCGAGATCATGAAAGAGGCCAAGGAAAAAGGCGTCAACCTCTCACTTTCTGTCGCCACGGTCTCCGGCCAGGAGTTCAGCAACGACACTCCTCGCAAGACGTTCGACATATTCAACATTCCGGACGACTGGGAGGGAATGGACGCTTCCGACGCTTCGCTTGAGAACTGGAAGAAGATCATCCTCGCCTCCAAGACCATTCTCTGGAACGGCCCTGTCGGAGTGTTCGAGCTTCCCAACTTCGCCCACGGAACCGAGAAGATCGCTGAGTTCGTGGCCGAGGCGACCCAGAACGGAGCTTACTCTCTTGTGGGTGGCGGTGATTCCGTTGCCGCTGTCACAAAGCTTGGCTTCGCTGACAAGGTCAGCTATGTCTCAACCGGCGGCGGCGCCATGCTCGAGGCCATCGAGGGCAAGGAGCTTCCCGGCATCGCCGCTATCCGTGACTAACGCCTCGGATAATCCGAAAAATACGCTATCTTTGTACGATAAGTGATTTTTTTGATTATGGATCTTCTTTTCGTACATTGGAACATGAATCCGGAGATATTCAGGATCGGATCGTTCGCCGTAAGGTGGTATGGTCTCCTGTTTGTCTCCGGGTTCGTTCTTGGCTACTGGATGTTCACGAAGTTCTTCAAGAGGGAGAAAGTCAATGAGGCTCTTCTTGATCCGCTTCTCTACACATTGCTGATCGGTACTCTGGTCGGGGCACGTCTTGGACACTGCATATTCTATCAGCCTGACTACTATTTCGGTTCCTGGAAAGGCTTCTTGGAGATTTTTGCCGTGTGGCACGGAGGGCTGGCAAGCCATGGAGGGGCGCTTATGCTGCTCCTTTGCATGTGGTGGTTCGCAAACAAGTATGGGAAGAAGAACCACATCGATTTCCTGTGGATTCTGGATCATCTGGCGATCGCCGTGGCGTTCGCCGCGACATTCATCAGGCTCGGGAACCTTTGCAACTCCGAGATTTACGGTGATGTGACCAATCTGCCGTGGGGGTTCATCTTCGAACGCAGGGGAGAGACCGAGCCGAAGCATCCGACCCAGATATACGAGGCGCTCAGCTATCTGATCCTTGGTGTCGGGCTTCTCTGGCTGTACATCAAGAAACTTGACAAGATGTACAGGGGATCTTTCATCGGAATATTCTTCATCGTCTGCTTCGGCATGCGCTTCCTCATAGAGTTCATCAAGGAGCCGCAGGTCGATTTCGAGAACACGATGCCGCTGGACATGGGCCAGATCCTGAGCATTCCGTTTGTGCTGCTTGGCATCGGTCTACTTATATATTCTTATAAGAAAAAGATCCCCGCCGCGGCGGTCATTCCCGACGCCGGTCCCAAGAAGTCTGAGCCGACCCACAATGCGAAAGGGCTTGGTGATTAGTCGGGGAATGTTATGTGGCAAGGAAATATGATCAAGGCTATATTCTTTGACATTGATGGCACTCTTGTGAGTTTCAAGACCCACCGGATGTCTGATAATCTGAAGGAGACCCTTCGCAAGCTTCAGGAGAGGGGAGTGAAGCTTTTCATTTCCAGCGGTCGCGCGAAGCTGGTGATGAACAATCTGGATGACTACCCGTTTGACGGCTATGTTGAGATGAACGGTGCGAAAACCACATTTGGAGGAGTCGTCATTGATGAACATCCTCTCCCGAAGGACGCTGCGTTTATGGTTCCCGAGATAGCCGGGCGGGAGAATGTGTCCTGTTGGGTGTTCGCTGACACCATCGCGGGCATCAACCACGCCAGTCCTCATTCTGCCGAGGTCGCCGACATGCTCAATCTGCATCCGTCTCATTTTCTTGATCTGGCGCAGGTGGCGAGGGAGCACACAGTCTATGAGTATACCATATTCTTTGATGATGAGCAGGCGCGAAGACTGCTTTATCCGGTCCTCAAGGATGTCTCCTACACAAGGTGGCATCCATATTTCCTGGACATTGTCCCGCAGGGACTCTCCAAATCCTACGGCGCTTCAAAGATGCTGGAACATATTGGCGTTGCCCGTGAGGAGTGTATGGCGTTCGGTGATGGAGGCAACGACATTCCTATCATTGAATATGCAGGCATAGGAGTCGCTATGGGCAACGCCACGGACGATGTCAAGGCCGCCGCTGATTATGTCACCGACAGCGTCGATGAGGATGGCATAGTGTCCGCTCTCCGGCATTTCGGTGTGATATAGGAAACCAGGAAATTTTTTCAGTTTTTCAGTGCATCGTTTTATCCTGCTGAGAATGAAAACGATGCTTCTTTTGCTAAGTTGTTTTTGGTTGATATTCTTATCTTTTTTCGCTTTGAAAATCGGCATATTTGCACAACATTTGCAGAAATATTCCCGTTTTATAGCGATTATGGCCGAATTGACAAAGGAAATAATAATGAAGACGGCGGATTCCCTCTTTTCGGAAGACGGGGTCCGCGAGGTGTCCATTGACGACATCTGCAGGAAGCTTTGCATTTCCAAGAAGACGTTCTACCAGTACTATGCGCAGAAGGAGGACCTTGTGGCGGATGTTGTGAACAATAATGTCCGGAAGAAGAAGGAGGAGTTCGACAGGCTTGTGGAAGGCAAGGACATCGTTCAGATCCTCAAGGCTCTGTTTTCCATGGTGAACAGGAAGAAGACCATGGTCAAGGACAAGAGGATGGTCAAGGACATCATGAAGTACTATCCCGAGACATTCACCAAGCACGCCGAGGAGAGAGGCAGGGCTATGCACCGCTTTTTTGTGGATCGTTTCCGCGAGGGGATGGAGCAGGGGCTTGTGAGGTCTGACATGGATGTTGACGCGGTCCAGCTCATGATCTGCATCATGCACGAGGGAATGATCGACTATCTTGAAGGGAGCTGCCGCATCGAGGGAGTCAAGGTGTCCTTCAGATCGCTCGCAGCCGCTTTCGAGGACATAGTCACAAGGACGCTTCTGACTCCGAAGGGTTTTGAGGAATATTCATCATTGACAAATGGTAAAAACAGTTAGTATAAGTATGAAAAACAGATTGAAGAACTTGATTCTGGTCCTGGCGGCCTTGCCTTTGGCTCTGTCCGCGCAGGCGCAGTACCGGAACGACACGATTCCAAAGGAGTCTCCGAAGGACACCTCTAAGATAGTCCTGACTTTGGAGGACGCCCTGCTGGTAGCCTTGAGTGAGAATGTGGCTGTCAAGGTCGCAGACAAGGAGATCCAACGCACTGAATATGCCAAGAAAGGCACCTACGCTTCTCTTTTCCCTCAGATCAATGCCTCTGGAGCCTATCAGAGGACAATCAAGAAGCAGATGATGTACATGGATTCAGACAGTGGCTCCGGTGGCGGATCGGGCATGTTCAGTTCTCTTCTGCCATATTTCACGAGGATTAACGAACTTTCTGAAAATGCCGGGATGGAGCCTGTGAAGACTGAATCCAATGAGAGCGGTTCCAGTAACGGTGGTTTTGCCGTAGGTCGTTGGAACACTTATAATTATGGCGTGTCAGCGTCCGTGCCTATAGTGAACGCTCAGCTTTGGGAAAGCTTGAGGATTTCCGGTCAGAGCGTTGATCTCGCAGTCGAGAAGGCCAGGTCTTCGAGGCTGGACATGGTCACTCAGGTGAAACAGGCCTACTACGCGGTGCTGCTTGCCAAGGAAGCGTTCAAGGTGTATAAGGATGTGTATGAGAACGCGGTCGAGAATTTCAGCCAGACCGAGAAGCGCTACAACGCGCAGAAGGCTTCCGAACTTGAATATACACGGGCCAAATCAACTGTGGCCGCCGCTGTCCCGAATGTCTATAATGCGGAAAGCTCGGTGATACTCGCGCTATGGCAGCTTAAAGCCGTGATGGGTGTGGAGTTGGAAAGGAATATCGATGTGTCCGGAACCCTTGAAGACTTCTCCAAGGAGATGTTCCGGGATATTAACGAACATAGTGAGCCGTCTCTGGAGTATAACACGACAATGCGTCAGCTGGAAATCCAGGCGGATCAGTTGGCCACGACCGTGCGCATGCAGAAGGCGGCTTACCTTCCTACTCTTTCGGCTAACTTCTCCTACAGCATGATCGCGATGACCAATGACTTCAAGTTCAGCGAGTACCAATGGTCTCCATATTCTTATGTAGGAGTAAGTCTTTCAATTCCGATCTTCTCCGGTGGCAAGCGCCACAATGATGTTCGTCAGGCCAAGGTTCAGGCCGCGCAGCTTGACCTTCAGAGGGTCGAGACCGAGCGGCAGCTCAAGATCTCCATCCGTCAGTACCTCAACACGATGGAGACTAACATGAACAGTTTCAACTCCGCCACCGAGGCTGTGGCTCTGGCTCGGAAGGCCTATGACATCGCCGCCAAGTCCTACAAGGTCGGCAAGAGTACGATCACTGACTTGAACGATGCGCAGCTTACATTGACTCAGGCAAGTCTGTCCCAGTCGCAGGCGGTCTACAATTTTGTAGTGGCCAAGTCCAATCTCGAAAAGACACTGGGGTGCGATTTCATTGATGAGAACGGAGATGTTGATCTCAATAACATGTAAAAAATAAACATTAGGAATATGAACAAGATTATCAGAACAATGGCTTTCGTTTCCGCCGCCGTGGCGATCGCCTCCTGCTCAAACGGCAAGAAAACCGACACTGCGGTGGTGGCCCAGAATGAATATGAAAAGGCTGTCCTGATCGCGGTCGACACTGCAAGGAGGCAGGCTGTGCCTCAGACAGAGGTGTATTCAACGACAGTGGATGCCTTTGCGGTGAACAACATAGCCCCGCAGACCGGAGGCCGGATCGAGACCATCAAGGTGGACGTGGGCAGCTTCGTGAACCAGAACCAATTGTTGGCCGAGATGGATGCGTCCCAGCTTGACCAGGCCAGGCTCAAGCTTGTGAACGATTCCACCGAGCTCAGCCGCCTGAGAAGCCTCTATGAGGAAGGAGGTGTGTCAAAGTCCGATTTCGATGCCGCGGAGATGGCTTGGAAGGTGAGCCGCAGGTCTTACAATAACTTGTTGGAGAACACCTTGCTCAGGTCTCCTATCAGTGGTGTGGTCACCGCGAGGAACTACGACCAGGGCGACCTGTATTCCGGCCAGCCGATCTTTGTCGTTCAGCAGATCACGCCGGTGAAGCTTCTGGTAGGCATCTCCGAGTCCGATTACACGAAGGTCAAGAAAGGTGACGAGGTGGAGATCACGGCGGACGCGATCCCGGAAAGGACTTTCAAGGGAAAGATCAACAAAATCTATCCTACGATCGATCCGGCCACCCACACGTTCATGACTGAGGTTCTTGTAGGCAATGCGGACAGGACTCTCAGGCCTGGAATGTTTGCAAGGGTCAAGGTGGAGTTCGGTGTGAACAACAGCATAGTCGTTCCGGACGAGGCCGTCGTGAAGATGCAGGGCTCGGGGCAGAGAAGTGTCTATGTCGTAGGTTCCGACAGCACTGTCAACAGCGCCATTGTCAAGGTCGGCCGTCATTTCGACAGGCATTATGAGATTCTCGAAGGCCTGAACGATGGAGACATTGTAGCCACCAAAGGTAGCTCAAGCCTTAAGGACGGAGCCAAGGTAGAGATCTCCAAGAACAACTAAAGAGTTTAAACTATGAGTATTTACAGATCCGCGGTGAAGAATCCCGTCACAACGGCCTTGGTGTTCCTGGCCTTTGCGATTTTCGGAGTCTTTTCACTGATGAACACATCGCTGGCGAATTTTCCTGATTTCGATGCAAACGTCGTTCTTGTGATGTCGTCATATCCGGGAGCGAGCGCTTCCGACATCGAGAACAACCTGACAAAGGTGCTTGAGAACACTTTGAACAGTGTGGAAGACCTCAAGGACATCACTTCCAGGTCCAAGGAAAACACCTCTATCGTTGTCTTGGAGTTTGAGTACGGTACCGACATTGACGAGGCCTGCAACAACATCAGGGACAAGCTTGACCTGGTGAACTCGTCCCTGCCTGACGGGGCATCTGTTCCGGTGCTCTTCAAGTTCGGTATGGATGACATGCCTGTGATGATCCTTTCTGCCAAGGCGGACAAGAGTCTTATGGGGCTTGACAAGATCCTGGACGACAAACTTGTCACCCCGCTGGGGCGTGTGAAAGGCGTTGGTACTGTCAGTGTCTCTGGAGCCCCTGAAAGGGAAATCCATGTCTATTGCGATCCCAACAAGCTGGAAGCCTATGGCTTGAGTGTCTCAGGAATATCCCAGACTATAGCGGCTGAGAACCGTAATGTGCCTTCCGGAAGCATCGACATCGGTGCTGAATCGTTCACTCTCCGTGTTGAGAAAGAGTTCAAGGATCCTTCCGAACTGCTCGACATCGTTGTCAGCACTAAGGATGGCCAGACAGTCTATCTGAGGGATGTGGCCACCGTCATTGATGGCCTTGAGGAAAAGTCGCAGGAGTCTTACACTAATGGAGAGAGAGCCGCGATGATCGCCATCCAGAAGCAGTCCGGAGCCAACACTGTCAATGTGATCAAGAGCGTGAAGCAGAAGCTCAAGGCCATTGAGCCGACCCTGCCTTCCGATGTGAAGATAACTACGGTCGTGGACAGTTCAACCAACATTCTGAACACCCTCGATTCCCTGAAGGAAACCATATTCATCACCCTTCTTGTGGTAATGCTCGTGGTCTATATATTCCTAGGACGCTGGAGGGCGACATTCATCATAGTTCTCTCGATCCCTATAGCCCTGCTGGGGTCGTTGATCTACCTGTTTGCCACAGGCAACACATTGAACATCATCTCGATGTCGGCCTTGTCAATAGCAATCGGTATGGTGGTGGACGACTCTATAGTCGTGCTGGAGAACGTCTCGACACATCTGGAGCGTGGGGAGAAACCTACTGAGGCAGCCGTGCACGGTACCTCCGAGGTAGGTATCTCGGTTGTCGCCTCCACCTTGACTATGCTTTGCGTGTTCCTGCCTCTTACGATGGTCACCGGAATGGCCGGAATCATGTTCAAGCAGCTCGGGTGGATCGTCAGCATCATCATGATCATCTCCACGGCGGCCGCGTTGACCCTTGTGCCGATGCTGTGCTCCAGAATCCTCAGCAACAAGCCTAAGAACGGAAAACTTCACAGAGCTATCTTCGACAATGTCGAGAAGTTCCTGAACGCTATTTCCGATGGCTACGCCAAGATTATCGGCTGGGCTATGAACCACAGAAAAACCGTCATATTCAGTGCGCTTGCCATATTCATAGCCGTCCTCGTCCTTCTCGCTCCGGGGCTGAAGAGCGAGTATTTCCCTCATTCCGATGAAGGCCGTCTTACTGTGTCGATAGAACTTCCTGTGGGCACGGAGCAGACAGTGACCGGAGAGTTCGCCAGGAACTTTGCCGCAAGACTTCAGAATGAGATCCCTGAGATCCAGGTTCTTCAGTATCGCTACGGCCAGGCCAGCTCTGACAACGTCTATGGCAGCATCCAGTCCAACGGATCGTACATCATCTCGATGAACATCAACCTCGGCTCGATGGAAGATCGTGAACGCTCGTCCACAGAAATCGCCGATATCATCCGTAAGGATCTACGTGAGTATCCTGAAGTCAAGAAGGGTACCGTCACCGAAGGTATGGGCGGTGTCGGAGGCGCGGCTTCCGTCACGCTTGAGATCTACGGCTACGATTTCGATGAGACTGACCGTGTCGCCAAAGAGATTCAGGACAAGTTGCTGCAGAACGAAAACTTCTCGCAGGTGGTCCTCAGCCGTGATGACTACACACCTGAGTATCAGGTGGATTTCGACAGGACGAAATTGGCTCTCAACGGTCTTAACTCCACGACCGCTGCCGCCGCGTTCAGTGCCGCGATGAACGGTTCTGTGGGTTCCTACTACCGAGAGGAAGGTGACGAGTACAACATCCGCGTCATCTACGACAAGAAGTTCCGTTCAAGTGTGCAGGACATCGAGAACATCATTGTCTACACTCCTGCAGGCAAGGCCGTCCGCATCAAGGATCTCGGTACAGTCGTTGAGGCTAAAGTTCCTCCTACAATCGAGAGAAAGAACCGTGAGAGGTACATAACCGTGACCGGCATCGTCTCTGACGGACACGCGCTAAGCGAGGCTGTCGCGGCGACCGACGCTGTCATCAAGACCACCGACATTCCGAACAACATCACAACGGACATCTCTGGTGACTTCGAGGATCAGCAGTCCATGTTCGCGAACCTGATCGTGCTGATGGTTCTCATCATTATCCTTGTCTACATGGTGATGGCCTCCCAGTTCGAGTCGTTCATGAGTCCGTTCGTGATCATGTTCTCCGTGCCGTTCGCGTTCACCGGTGTGATCCTCGGCCTTTGGGCCACGAACACGGCGCTCGGTGTGATGGCGATGATCGGCATCATCATCCTTCTCGGTATTGTGGTGAAGAACGGTATCGTGCTGATTGACTACACTATCCTGATGAGGGAGAGGGGAATGAGTGTCGTTGACGCGTCTATCACAGCGGCGCGAAGCCGTCTGCGTCCTATTCTTATGACAACCCTCACGACCGTGCTCGGTATGGTTCCTATGGCGGTAGGACGTGGAGAAGGTTCGGAGATGTGGCGTTCCCTTGGTATGACGGTCTGCTGGGGTCTGACGATCTCCACGCTTGTCACCCTCGTGCTGATCCCTACCATCTACTGCTCCCTCGCAACCGCGCAGGAGAAGCGCAAGGCAAGGAAGCAGCTTAAGCAGACGACACCTGCCGCGTCACCGGTAGCATGACATCAATAAATTGTTTGAATATGAAAGCGATTTTTATCTCATACAACCAAGCTTACGGCGATGAGATCGTCGGATTGCTTGAGGATCTGGGCCAGAGAGGCTTTACTCAGTGGCTTGACATTCAGGGAAGAGGTGGCGTTGACGGACGTCCCCATTACGGTGACCATGCATGGCCGGAGCAGAACTATGCCATTCTGACGATTGTCCCTGACGACAAGGTCACTCCGATCATGGATGCTCTCCGGCAGAAGGACAAGACCTACAAGGATCTGGGGCTCCGTGCTTTTGTCTGGAACATTGAGCAGGTTCTGTAAAATTTCCGCCGAATTTGTTATCTTTGTGTCTGGAACGGTAATTGCGGTTGCCGTCCCGGACATTTTAATATTTATAAAATATGGAAAAGATAGTCACTAACGAAAATTTCGCGGAGATTCTCTCCGGCGGCAAACCTGTCCTTGTTGACTTTTGGGCGACCTGGTGCGGCCCGTGCCGGATGCTGGCGCCGACTGTAGAGACAGTCGCCTCTGAATATGAAGGCAAGGCAACTGTGGCAAAGTGCAATGTGGACGATTGCGAGGACATCGCCGAGAGGTACGGCATCAGGAATATCCCTACTCTTCTTTTCTTCAAGGGTGGGCAGGTGGTCGACAAACTTGTCGGCAATGTGCCAAAAGCGGAAATAACCGCAAAGTTGGATGCTATTGTCTAATAATCATAAAGAAAGAAAGTTATGAAAAAATCATTGATTGTGGCCGTTGTCGTGGCTGCCATCTCGCTTTGCACAGATTTGTCTGCCAGATCTTTCCTTTCGACGAGAGTCGGCGTCATGGGTGGATTCACCTCCTCTTCAACCTCTATCAAGGATGTGGACAACAAGTCCGTGTCATTGTACCATGTCGGACTCACGGCTGAAATTCCTCTTTTCGCAGGTTTCGCCATCCAACCGTCTGTCCTTTATCAGGTGAAAGGACTCTCCGCCGACAAATGGAAGGAAATTCCTGAGACTGTCGGCTCTTTCGAGACGAAGGTGGGCTATCTTGAGGTTCCGGTCCAGATCCAATGGGGGCCGGATCTTTTGGCTTTCCGCCCTTACGTCTTTGCTGAGCCTTTTGTGGGCTACCGTTTGGGACAGAACACTGAAGGAATCCTGGCTGATGGCTTGAAGGACAGTCTCAAGAAATTCGAGTATGGCCTTGGTCTCGGTGCGGGACTCGAGGTCTGGAAGCTCCAGCTCTCCTTTAAATATTTCTGGAACTTTGGAGACATCTATGACAAGGGCGGCAATTTTAAGGATGCGGCTAGCGACACGGTGAGAGATCTTGTCAACAAAGGCAACAACTTCAACGGGATCATGGTTTCTGCCGCTTTGTTCTTTTAATGGCTAGGCAGATGTCCGAGGAACGAAAGATAGTCATCTACTGTTCGTCAAGCTACGACATTGACCAAAAATACAACCAGGCTGCGCGGGAACTTACACGCGCGGCTTGTTCGCTTGGCTACACGATAGTCTCCGGTGGCGCCTTCAAGGGCACGATGGGTGCGATCGGAGACGAGGTCGCCCGTTGCGGTGGCCGTCACATAGGGATTCTGCCACGCTTTATGGAGCAGTACAAGTTCCCCGGACTTGACAAGGTGATCTGGACGGACACGATGGCCGAGCGCAAGGAAAAAATGCGTGAGGGAACAAGCGCCGCCATCGCGCTTCCCGGAGGGATCGGCACTCTGGATGAGGTGATCGGAACCTTGACCCTCGCGAAACTTGGCAAATATGGCGGGAAGATCTACGCGCTGAACCTTGATGGATTCTACAACCCGTTGATGGATCTTCTGGATCACTATGTGAAGACCGGAATGCTTGACGCGCGTTCCAGAGGGCTGATCGGGTTCCCGGACACGGTCAGCGAGTTGGTCGGGCACCTTGACTGATAAACTGAAAGACTGATGACTCTCGACGAGATAAAGGAATTCCTTGGAAAGGACTGGAAAGAGACGGACGGGCTGATCCGCTCGTCCCTCAGAAGTGACATCGGCCTGCTGAACGCTACGAACGAGGCGATCCTTGAGCACAGCGGAAAGCAGCTGCGTCCGATCGTTTCCTTGCTGGTGGCCAGGGCATGCGGAGGCGGAATCGCCAACGGCGACAGTGTCCGTTACGCCGCCGCGTCGGAGCTTCTGCACAACGCCACCCTCCTTCACGATGATGTCGCCGACGGAAGCTGCGAAAGGCGCGGAGTCCCGACTGTCATGGCGGTTCTTGGAGGCCCGGCATCCGTGCTTTTAGGAGATTATTGGCTTGTCAAGGCGATGGAAAACATTCTCGCGTCCTCCGCTCACGGCAATGAGGTCATCAGGATATTCTCAAAGACCCTCAGCAGTCTTGCCGAGGGGGAGATGCTTCAGTTGCAGAAGGCTTCAAGCGGCGACACAGAGGAAAAGGATTATTTCCGCATAATCTACAGCAAGACCGCCTCTTTGTTTGAATCTGCCTGTGTCTCGGCTGCGATCTCGGTGAACGCGCCGTGCGCGTGGAAGGAGGCCGTGAGAAGCTACGCTGTCTCTCTGGGGATCGCTTTCCAGATCAAGGACGACATATTCGATTACGCGGGAGGAAAGAAAATCGGCAAGCCTGTCGGCATCGACCTTGAGGAGCGAAAGATAACCCTGCCGCTTCTGGGCGCTCTTGCCTCCGCGCCGTGCGAGCGGGCTTCCCAGATAAGGAATATGCTTCTGAAGGTGCAGGAACGCCTTGAGTACAAGGATGCTATTGTCTCTTTTGTCAAAGAGTGCAACGGTATTGAGTATGCCGTCTCCAGGCTTGATGAATATGTCGCGAAGGCGGTCGGCTCACTTGCCGTGCTTCCGGATTCGAGGGAAAAGGATTATCTTGTGAAGATCGCAGGTTTCACAGCCTACAGGGACAAATGAATCTTGATGGGATCATAGGGAATCAAGATGCCGTCAGGGCGTTGAAGGGAATGGCCGAAAGCGGGCGCATTCCTCAGGCCCTGTTGCTTTATGAGAATGACGGCTGCGGGGCGATGGCCCTGGCCTTGGCATTCCTGAGCCGCGTTCTTGGAGATGAGCATAAGGTCAGCGGATTGATCCACCCTGACGTGCATTATGTCTATCCGGTCGCCAACGGCTCGAAAGTCACTGAGAAAGTCGAGAATCTCAGGGCTGAGCTGTTTCTGGAATATTGGCGGAAATTGATGACCGGCAATCCGTACGCCTTGGAGTCGGAGGTGAGCTCCGCTTTCGGGATCGAGGGCAAGCAGGCCGGAATCAACAACGCCGAGGCAAAGGAGATTCTGGAGACCGTGTGGCTGACGTCCGTGGAGGGAGGATGGAAGGCCGTTGTGGTCTATCTTCCCGAAAAGATGAACGCCGCGTCAGCGAACAGGCTTCTCAAGGCCATTGAGGAGCCACCTGAGAAGACATTGTTCATCATGATCACCCATGCGCCTGAGAAAGTGTTGCAGACCATCACGTCAAGATGCCAGGCGTTACGTGTCTTGCCATATTCGAAAAATGAGATAGTCGGCATTCTGACTTCCTGCTTCGGCAAGACCCCCGATGAGGCTTCGGATGCCGCGTCAATCGCGGGCGGCAGTGTCGGGGAGGCTCTGCATTATCTGTCTGGCAACGAGGATTATCAGCGCGACATGGAGATATTCGCGAGTCTTATGGACGCTCTTGCCGCGAAGGACCTTTCCTCAGCTTTGGCCAGTGGTGATGCGATGGCCGCGCTGCCATCGCGTGAAAACCAGAAAGCTTTTTGTAAATTTGCGGGTGGATGCCTTCGCAAAGTGTTCCTCGTTCAGCAGGACCTGTCTCAGCTGGCCGGGATTCCCGAGGAGGAAAAGGAGTTCTTCTCCCGGCTCGCCTCAAATTGCAGGAAGACCTTCCCCAGGAAGGCCGCATCGTGCCTGGACAGGGCGCGGATGCTGATTGACAGGAATGTGAACCAGAAAATTCTTTTTACCGACCTTGTGGGGCGTTTGTATTTGAGTTTCTGATAAATAAGAATGAATATGGAAAATATTGACAATGAGGCGATAAAGTTTGACTGCAACCGAGGTTGCACAATCTCGAGGGATCAGGAGACCGGTGAATATGACTGCAGCTATCGCCGGGGATGCTGTAAGCTGAAGGATTATGACTGGCTTCAAGGCATTCGTCAGGAACAGTTCAAGGATCTTTTCGAGGTCCGCTTCAAGAACACTCGCAAGGGTGTCTATGTGAATGCTTCCGGCCAAGGGATCAAGGCTGGGGATCTGGTGATTGTCGAGGCTGCCAACGGCCATGATCTGGGCATAGTGACGTTGGAAGGTCCAATTGTAGGCCGCCAGATGAAGTGCAAGGGAATAGATCCCGAGGTCTCTCCCCTTAAAAAAATTTATCGCCGCGCCAAGCCTTTCGACATCGCCAAGTGGCAGGAGGCTATAGCCAGGGAGCAGGACACGATGATTCAGGCGCGCCGGATCGCCGCTGAACTTGGTCTTGACATGAAGATTGGAGACGTTGAGTTCCAGGGAGATGGCACGAAAGCAATTTTCTATTACATCGCGGATGGACGTGTGGATTTCCGTCAGCTGATCAAGGTTTATGCGGAGGAGTTCCGCATCAGGATAGAGATGAAGCAGATCGGTGCCCGTCAGGAGGCCGGGCTTATCGGGGGCCTAGGCGTCTGCGGGAGGGAACTTTGCTGTGCCAATTTCATAACGAATTTTCAATCTATCTCCACTTCCGCGGCCCGAACCCAGGATCTGTCCTTGAACCCTCAGAAACTTGCCGGCCAGTGCGGAAAATTGAAGTGCTGTCTGAACTATGAGGTGGCGAATTACCTGGACGCGCAGTCACGCATTCCGAAAGTCTCCGAGCCGCTTGAGTTTGAGGACGGCTTGGCCTATCTGGTCAAGACCGACATCCTTCAGGAGGTGATGTATTTCTCCTATGAGAAAGGCTCTCTTGCGAATCTGTATCCAGTCGCGGCTTCCGAGGTCGCGCAGATCATCATGATGAACCGCAACGGCCAGAAACCGGAATCGTTGAGGACTGAGCCAGAGCCAACGGGGCCTCAGTTCGTGTCCGCTGTCGGCGATGACAGCATCACAAGGTTTGACAAACCGAAAAAGAGCAGGAACAAGAACCGAGGCAAGAGCAAGGCAAAGCAGCCCTCCGCACCTTCGGTCCAGAGCGCGGTTCCCGCAGGTGGAGCTGATTCCCAGCCTAGGCAAAAGCCGGAGGGAGGCAATCCAAGAAATCGGAGCAACGGGTCAAGAAGGAACGGAGGAAACGTCCGCTCTCAGCAGCAACGTCCACGTCCCGACAGAAAGCCGGATCCGAAGCCTCAAAAAGATGAATAAGGTCGCTCTGGTTTTTGTCCTGTTGATGACCGCGGTGTCTTGCGCGCGTCCTGCTTCCTACGAGCCGTTTGTCGTCAGGGAAAAGGCTGAGTATGGTGACACGTACATATTCAATCTTGATCTGTCGGACTCGACCGTGTCATACGGCTTGAATTTCTACACTAGACTTGAGCGCCCCGCGTTTGGAAAGTTCCCGTCCGACAGTGTCTTCCTTGACCTGAGGTGGATGTCTCCTTCGGGTTGCGTAATCCTGTCTGACACTGCTTCCATCAGCGTTGCCTGTCCGGTTGATTCTTCCTACTATAATAAAGACTACATTGCGCCCTACAGTGATGACCTGGATCTTCCTGAACATGGAATATGGCGTCTCAGGGCAAAAGTGCTGAATGATTTTGAGGCCATCAGAGGCTTGGGCGTGATCTTCATAAGAAAGAACAATGGGACACGATAAACTTAGAAAATTCGCGGAGAACGAGACCTTCTCCTGCCTTCTTCAGCCGGAGGCTTCTTCGGTGTTGGACAAATCCGAGGCTGTTGATGGCTTGAGGCTCAAGGATCACCCGGTCAAGGGGCATTGGAGCGAGAGGATGTTCGCGGCTGACCAGCCTATAGTTCTGGAACTCGGTTGCGGAAAGGGGGAGTACACGATTGATCTGTCCCGCAGGGAACCGTCCCTGAACTACATTGGGGTGGACATCAAGGGCGCGCGTCTTTGGAAGGGTGCGAAGTTCGCCACGGAGAATCATCTTCCGAATGTTGCGTTCCTTCGAACAAGAATTGAGTTCATCGATGCATTCTTCGCTCCCGGTGAGGTTTCGGAAATATGGCTGACCTTCTCCGACCCGCAGATGAAGAGCGAGAACTGCCGCCTGACGAGTCCGTTTTTCCTGGAGCGTTACCGCAAGTTCCTGAAAAAAGGCGGAATAGTCCATCTCAAGACCGACAGCCGCTTTCTTTATGAATATTCCCGCGCGGTGGCCGGACAGAATGGGTTGAGGATTCTGGCAAGCACCGATGATCTTTACGGCACCGGCCGCGCAGACCTTTCGGATTGTGCACTGCGTTCTGTCGCCGGAGAGTCCGCGGTCGAGGCTCTGTTCAAGGTTCAGACATTCTACGAAAAGATGTTCTCGGCCCAAGGTTACAAGATCACCTATCTGAGTTTCGTGATCGACCACGACGGCCCGTACATCCACCCCGATTTCGATTCCGACTACTGGCGCTCCGTCGAAGGCCCCCGCCATTTCACCCACCAGCCGGAGAAACAGCGCTGACACCACTTATAAGGTTGGCGGTAGGTTGGTGAGATTGCCGCGCCGCTGTCACCGAGCCTGCCGAAGAGGCCGTCATGTCATGGCGCCGTTGCCTTGAACAAGCGCATTTTATCCTTTTAATGCGACCGAAGAGTACCATTTGACCACCTACGGTAACATTTAAACCTTTTAATGCTGCCGCGGAGGGATGAAAGGCACTCCACGGCAGCATTTTCGGCCAAAAACGTTGCTAATGGTCGCATAGTTATTGCACCACTCTCGACAACAATCCAGACTATTCCCGATCCTCCATTCTTTCGCGGCATTAGAGATTTTGTTGAAATCATTTTGATAATTCATAAGATCAGGATATCTTTGTCAGAGTCATAATATAATATGGCGATTGAAGAGAAAAGCAGGTATCCATCCGTTAAATGGAGGCCTGCTTTTATATTTGTCATCCAGCCGAGGGGAAGGTGCTTGAATCCGGTTCAAAAACCTTTTTACAGTTTCAATCGCATAGTATTATGAAGTTCTATTCAGATTCATAATCTCCATTAGAATGGATGTTGTCAGACTTATCAGAGTGAAAGCCTGCAAACGCATTCGCAATGGCAAGGATGAAAAAGTGAGTAGCCACCTTCGCAGGTATTAACGGTGCTTGTTATGGTGGAGTCTAAAATTTAGATTAATCCATTCTATTCCCCTCGGCTTTTTATATTGCATCTTGAATGTGAGGGTGGAGAGCAATGCTTTGATTATAAATGAATAACCGACTTTTTCTTCTGCCTGTTACGGGAAAGAGGATGATTTTTCTAGTCAATGGACTATAAAGAGACCTCCCGCCAGATGTAGACCTTGTCGCCTCGGCGGATTTTTTTGCCGCCGGGGGTGCGGATGTCGTCCGGGAATATTACCGGAATGGAGCAAAGGGTGCCTTTTGAGGCTTCTTCCGTTGGCTTTAGGTCAACACGGATCTCGCTTACATTCTGTTCGATGACTCCCGTTGTCTCTCCGATGATCAGGATGTCGTCACCTTTGCGTAAGGCCTCGGATTCCACCAAGACTTCCGCCACGGAGATCCTGTCGAACCAGTTCGTGATCTTTCCGCAGTAGATTTTCTTGCGGGTGGCGTGGCTGCCATAGACATCGCTCCATTCTCCGAGTCTGGCCCCCTGATAGTAACCGTCCCAGAACCCTCTGTTGAAGACCTCGGACAGTTCCTCCTTCAAAGAGGCCGCCAATTCTGGCGTGTAGCGTCCCTCGCAGACCGCGTCAGCCGCCCGGCGGTAGCATTCGGCGGTCTTTTTGACATATTCAGCGCTCCTTGCCCGCCCCTCGATCTTGAAGACCTTGACTCCGGCATCGATGATCTTGTCCATGAACCCGATGGTGCACAGGTCCTTGGGTGACATGATGTACTTGTTGTCGATGTTCAGTTTCGTGCCGGTCTCAAGGTCCGTGACCTCGTAGCCCCTGCGGCAAAGCTGGTAGCACGCTCCGCGGTTAGCTGACGCCCCGTAGGTCTGGAGGCTGAGGTAGCACTTTCCGGAAACCGCCATGCAGAGCGCCCCATGGGCGAACATCTCGATCCGCACCAGATTCCCGGACGGCCCCTTGATCCCTTCCCGCACGATGGCTTCATGAATATCCTTGACCTGATGCAGGTTGAGTTCCCTTGCCAGCACGATCACGTCAGCGAACTGAGAGTAGAACCGCAGCGCCTCGACATTCGACACGTTGAGCTGGGTTGAGATGTGTACTTCCAGCCCGATTTGACGGCAATAAGTTATCGCTGCCATGTCCGAGGCGATGATTGCGTTCACTCCCGCCGCCTTGGCCGCGTCCAGAGCCTCGCGCATCGGGGCAAGATCCTCCCCGTAAAGGACTATGTTCAGAGTCATGTAGGTCTTGACGCCATATTCCCGGCAGATCTCCACGATCCGTGGCAGGTCGTCCGGCGTGAAGTTGTTCGCCGAGTGCGAGCGCATGTTGAGGTTCCCCACTCCGAAATAGACGGAGTCCGCCCTGCCCTGTATCGCCGCGTGCAGGCATTCGAAACTGCCTGCCGGTGCCATTATCTCAAGTTCCTTCTTGTCCATAGTCCCTGATATTATCCCTCAAAATTAACCCATAAAATCGCCAAACACAAATTTCATCCTATCATCTTGGCAACGAAAAGCCTTTTCTCCTCAAATTCACACGCAAAACCGCATTCAAATTCAGATATTTTCGCTAATATTGCGGATTGTGGCGGACAAATTCCGCTGCCAAAACGCTATGCAACTTAAAATTACCCTTGAATATTTCACTTCACCGGGAGAGGAACTTTTCTTGAGCCTCTCCGATGGACAATCAATAGCTATGGAATATGTCACCGGAGGACGCTGGGAGGCTACATTGGAAGTTCCGGCCACAACGGATGCCCTTGAATATTCCTTTGAGCTTCACCGTGGCGGGCAGTGTGTCCGTCGTGAGTGGGGAAGGCGTCCGGTCCCTGAGCTTGCCGGAGGGACTGTCGCTTTGGCAAGGTCAGTCGCTTCTGCAGGCTCGGCGGCCGAAGGAGGGACCGTGTCCCTTGAAATCCGCGACCGGTGGCAGGACCGTCCGGAAGACTCTCCGTTCTGGACAAAGGCATTCACCGAAGTGATATTCAAAAGAAAATCGGTTTCACACAAGCGTACCGGCAACGTGACCTTTACCGTTCCGGGCGCGCGTGTCCGCAAAGATGAGGTCATGGCTGTCACCGGCAGTGGCAAAATGTTCGATGACTGGAAAAAGTTCGTCCAGTTGAGTCCGGACTCGGCTCCGTTTTGGAGTGTTTTTCTCAATGTAAAGGAACCATTTGAGTATAAATTCGTTATTCTGGATGCTAAGACGAAGGAACCTAAAGTCTGGGAGTCCGGCCCCAACCATTTCTTCGCGGAAGTTCCGGCCAAGGGCCGTCTGCTGGAGATAAGGGATGTTGTCCCGGAGTTCGAGACAATGCCCTGGCGCGGGGCAGGTACTGCTGTTCCGGTCTTTTCCCTCCGCAGTGAGACCGGCTTCGGAGCAGGAGAGTTCAAAGACATCAAAAAACTCGTTGACTGGGCCGCCAAGACAGGCCAGAGCATCATCCAGCTTCTGCCGATCAACGACACCACGATGACCGGGACGTGGACGGATTCTTACCCTTACAATGCCAACTCGACGTTCGCCCTTCACCCTCAGTTCATCCATCTTCCTGATGCCGGGGTCAAGGCCGATAAGAAATACAAAGCTCTCCAGAAAGAGCTTAATGCGCTCCCGACTGTTGACTACGAGAGAGTTAATAATGAGAAGATCCGTCTTCTGAAAGAGACTTTCGAGAATGCCGGCCAGGAAGTGATGTCGGGGGAAAGCTACAGAAAATTCTATTCCGCCAACAAAGATTGGCTCATCCCTTATGCCGCTTTCTGTGTCTTGAGAGACATCAACGGAACCCCTGAATTCGGGAAGTGGAAGTTCCTTTCTGAATATTCAGAGACCAAGGTCAAGTCATTCTGCCGCAGGCGCAAAAGCGAGACTGATTTCTACTGCTACGTTCAGTTCTTTCTTGACGCCCAGTTGAAAGATGCCATTGAATATGCTCATTCGAAAGGCGTGGCGATCAAGGGAGACCTTCCGATCGGGATCAGCCGCACAAGTGTCGACGCTTGGCAGTATCCACGCTTGTTCAACCTTGATTCACAAGCCGGCGCACCACCTGATGCTTTCTCGGCCGACGGCCAGAACTGGGGATTTCCTACCTACAATTGGGAGGAGATGGCCAAAGACGGTTACGCCTGGTGGAAGGCACGTCTTAGGAAGATGAGTGAGTATTTCGATGCGTTCCGGATCGATCATATTCTTGGATTCTTCCGCATCTGGGAGATTCCGGTCGGGGTGAAGTCGGGCTTGCTGGGTCATTTCAACCCTGCGCTTCCTTACTCGGCTGATGAGCTGAGAGGCAGGGGATTTGACCCTGACTCTCAGTTGTTTGTGCCGGATCCTCATCGTGACGGGTGGTATCATCCCCGGATCGCTGCCCTGAACACGGAGGATTTCCGGATGCTGACCGATTCTCTTAAAGGGGCCTACAACGATCTTTACAATGACTTCTTCTACCATCGTCACAATGGTTTCTGGAAAGAGTGCGCCATGAGGAAACTCCCGCCGCTTTTGGATTCCACCGGAATGTTGGCCTGCGGGGAGGATCTGGGAATGATCCCTGCATGCGTGCCCGAGGTGATGAAAGACTTGAGGATCCTTTCTCTTGAGATTCAGAGGATGCCAAAGTCTCCTTCCAAGACCTTTGACGAGCCTTGGGCCTACCCTTATCTTTCCGTCTGCGCCACCGGGACGCACGACACCTCCACCTTGCGTGGTTGGTGGGAGGAAGACCGTGCCATGTCCGAAAGGTTCTATCATGAAATCCTCCATTGTGAAGGGCAGGCCCCGTACCTCTGCGAGCCATGGATCTGCGAACGGATTGTGAATCAGCACTTGAAGTCTCCTTCGATGCTGTGTGTCCTCCCGTTACAGGACTGGATGTCCATTGACGGAGAGATCCGCTATCAAGGCAAGCCGGAAGACGAACGCATCAACATTCCGTCTGATCCGCGTCATTACTGGCGCTGGAGGATGCACATGACTCTTGAGAGGCTGTTGTCCCGCTCCGGTTTCAATATGGCTCTCAAAGGTTTGATTTCCCGTTCCGGCCGAGGGTAGGAAGGCCTCGGAAAAGTCCTTAACCTTTGATATATTTTGTGGAATGGAAAAAAAGTGTTAAATTCGCAACGAAAAATGAGAATCTAATTCAAACATTATGAAACGTATATTGACAATTCTTGCAAGCGCAGCGCTTGTCGCGTCGCTTTCCGTGGCGAACGCGCAGAAGAAGGATTTTGATCCTTATTGGTTTATGCAGCTTCAGGGAGGTGCCGCCCACACTGTGGGAGAGACATCATTCTCTGACCTCCTTTCGCCTTCCGCGGCCGTTTCTTTCGGCTACCAGTTCTCACCTGTGTTCGGAGCAAGACTCAATGTCAACGGTTGGCAGGGTAAAGGCGCCATCGCGGGACCTACCACTATTTACAAGTTCAACTATGTTGAAGGAGCTGTGGACCTCATGGCCGACATCGCTACTATCTTCGCGGGCTACAAGTACGACAGGACTCTCAACCCTTACCTCTTCGGCGGTTTAGGTGTGAACTATGCGTTCAACAATGACGAGGCCAATGATGTGGCCAACCGTTTCCCTAAGAAAGACAACTATCTGTGGGATGGCAGCAAGGTTTCTCCTGCCCTCAGGGCCGGCGCCGGTCTCAACATCAGACTCTCAGACGCCATCGCCCTCAACCTTGAAGGCAATTGCAGCTTCCTTGATGATCACTTCAACTCCAAAAAGGGTTCCAAGGCTGATTTCCAGATCAAGGCCGTCGCCGGTCTTACCTTCAGTTTTGGAAAGGCCAAGCCTGTTCCCGCTCCTGTTCCAGTACCTGCGCCTGCGCCTGTAGTGAAGCCGGAGCCTGAACCGGAGCCGGCTCCTGTTGAGGAGGTTGAGGTCGTTCCGGCTTTCGAGTCACTTTCACGCAACATTCTCTTCGTGATCAACACTTGGAACATCCGTGAGAGCGAGCAGCTCAAGATCGATGAGGTTGTCGAGGCTCTCAAGGCCAATCCTGACACGAAGGTTCGTGTCTCCGGCTACGCTGACAAGGCGACCGGTACCGCCAAGAGGAACAAGTTCCTTTCAGAGAAGAGGGCGGAGGTTGTCACCGCCGCGATTGTCGCCGCCGGCATCGACAAGGACAGGATCATCACTGAGTACTTCGGTGACACAGTCAATCCATTCGAGACTCCTGAGGAGAACCGTGTGGCTGTCTGCCTCGTTAAATAATTATGGCGTGATAATTGAAAATAAACAAAGGCTGGGTTTCAACCCCGGCCTTTTTTTGAGAATGAATCAAAAACAGTTAGTCAATTAATATTATTTATTATGAGAATTGTACGTGTTACCGGTAGGGAGATTCTTGATTCAAGAGGAAATCCTACAATTGAGTGCGAAGTTGAACTCGAGTCTGGCATCATCGGAGTCGCCTCCGTTCCATCAGGCGCGTCCACCGGAGAGAACGAGGCTCTTGAGCTCCGTGACGGTGATCCTAAGCGCTACGGTGGAAAGGGCGTTCTTAAGGCAGTGGCCAACATCAACGAGAAGATAGCCCCTGAGGTCATCGGAATGTCCTGCCTTGAGCAGAGGGCAATCGATGAGGCCATGATCAAACTTGATGGAACCGCGACGAAGAGCAATCTTGGCGCCAACGCCATTCTTGGAGTTTCCCTCGCTGTCGCCCACGCGGCTGCAAACTATCTTGACATTCCTCTTTACCGTTACATCGGAGGAACGAATGGACATGTGCTTCCTGTTCCTATGATGAACATCATCAACGGTGGCGCGCACTCTGACGCCCCTATCGCTTTCCAGGAGTTCATGATCCGTCCGGTCGGTGCCAAGAGTATCGCGGAGGGCGTAAGAATGGGCGCAGAGGTGTTCCATGCTCTTCAGAAGGTTCTGAAGGGTCGCGGCCTTTCGACCGCTGTCGGTGATGAGGGTGGTTTCGCTCCGAAGCTTGACGGCATCAACGATGCTCTCGACTGCATTATGCTGGCCATCGAGAAGGCCGGCTACAAGCCTGGTGCTGACATCACCATCGCCATGGACTGCGCCGCTTCCGAGTTCTGCTTCAAAGAAGGTGACAAGTTCTTCTATGACTACAAGCAGCTCAAGACCGGTATGGCCAAGGATCCTGAGGGGAAGAAGCTCTCAACAGAGGAGCAGATCGCTTATCTTGAGGAACTCATCAGCAAATACCCTATTGACTCCATCGAGGACGGACTCAGCGAGGAAGACTGGGATGGTTGGGTTAAGCTCACTTCTGCCATCGGAAGCAAATGCCAGCTCGTGGGTGATGACCTCTTCGTGACCAACACCAAATACCTTGAGAAGGGCATCAAGATGGGTGCGGCCAATTCCATCCTTATCAAGGTGAACCAGATCGGCTCTCTGACAGAGACTCTTGACGCTATCGAGATGGCTCATCGCCACGGCTACACCACTGTAACCTCTCATCGTTCAGGTGAGACTGAGGACACCACCATCGCTGACATCGCTGTCGCTACGAACAGTGGTCAGATCAAGACTGGCTCTCTCAGCAGAACCGATCGTATTGCCAAGTATAATCGCCTGATGAAGATCGAGATTGAGCTTGGTGACACGTCGAAGTATGGTTATGCGAAGCTTAAATAACTTGTAATGATTCCTTAACGGAATATCAAAAAGTCTGCTAAAGGCGGGTTCGGTTTTAAAATCGGCCCGCTTTTTTGTCAATTAGGGAAATTCTGCTTAACTTGGCTTGAAATTTTCAGCAGTGGATTTCCGTCGCCTGTTGGCGACATTTAATCAACCATATTCAGAGATGGCAGAAAATAAGAACATAGGTTACATTTCTCAGGTCATCGGACCAGTTGTCGATGTCCATTTTGACTTGGAATCCGATGAGGCCGCGCTCCCAAGCATCCACGACGCGTTGGATGTGGACCGGGGCGAGGGTAAGAAAGCCTTGGTGATAGAAGTGCAACAGCACATCGGAGAGGACACGGTAAGATGTGTCGCAATGGACACCACTGACGGCCTTAGACGTGGTATGAAGGCTGTCAACACCCATGCTCCGATCTCGATGCCGGTGGGCGCGCAGATTCGCGGTCGTGTGATGAATGTTGTCGGAGATTCCATTGACGGGCTAGGAGCCCTCAATGAGAGTGTTTCCTTGCCGATCCACAGGGAACCTCCGAGATTCGAGGACCTTAAGACATCTCAGGAAGTTCTTTACACGGGGATAAAGGTCATCGACCTGCTTGAACCGTATCTCAAAGGTGGAAAAATTGGTTTGTTTGGTGGTGCAGGCGTTGGCAAGACAGTGCTGATCAAGGAGTTGATTAATAATATCGCTAAGAAGCACAATGGATTTTCCATCTTTGCCGGTGTGGGGGAGCGTACCAGGGAGGGAAACGATCTGCTCCGCGAGATGATAGAGTCCGGTGTGATCAAGTACGGGGAGGAGTTCGTTAAGTCAATGGAGAATAACCAGTGGGATCTTTCCAAGGTTGACAGAAAGGAACTCGAGAAGTCCCAAGTCGCGATGGTTTTCGGCCAGATGAACGAACCTCCGGGAGCCCGTGCGTCCGTGGCGCTCTCGGGACTGACACTTGCGGAGTCTTTCCGTGACAGTGACAAAGGTGAGGGGCCGAGAGACATCCTTTTCTTCATCGACAACATATTCCGATTCACCCAGGCCGGCTCCGAGGTCTCAGCGCTTCTGGGACGTATGCCTTCAGCGGTGGGTTACCAGCCGACGCTGGCCACTGAGATGGGTCAGATGCAGGAGCGGATCACTTCGACGAAGAACGGTTCCATTACTTCTGTTCAGGCGGTTTATGTTCCGGCGGATGACTTGACAGACCCGGCTCCGGCTACAACGTTCTCGCATCTCGACGCCACGACTGTACTCAGCCGAAAGATCACGGAGTTGGGAATATATCCTGCTGTGGATCCGCTGGAATCCACATCCAGGATTCTTGATCCCAACATAGTGGGTCAGGATCACTATGACATAGCTCAGAGGGTGAAACAGATTCTTCAGAGGAACAAGGAGCTTCAGGACATCATCGCCATCCTGGGCATGGATGAGCTTTCGGATGAGGACAAGATTACAGTCAACCGGGCACGCCGTGTCCAAAGGTTCCTGTCCCAGCCGTTTGCTGTGGCTGAACAGTTTACAGGTGTGCCGGGAGTGATGGTTTCCATCGAGGACACAATAGAAGGTTTCCGCAGGATTCTTGACGGCGAGGTGGACTACCTGCCGGAGCAGGCGTTCCTGAACGTAGGTACCTTGGACGACGCCATTGCAAAGGGCAAGGAGATTCTCGCTGGAACAAAATAGGAAATTCAACCTTGGGGAGGGTGAAATGATGAATATGCCAGAGAAGACTTCAGGGATACTTCTGGATGTCCTTTCGCCTGAAAGGACTTTGGTTCATGCTGTGGTTGACCTCGTTGAGTTTCCGGGCACCGAAGGTCGCTTTGTGGTCCTCAGGGACCATGCCGCGCTGATCTCATCATTGGTCAAAGGGAAGATATCCTACCGCGCCGGAGAAAAGGCGGACAGCATGGACATCGCCTCTGGTTTCGTGGAAATAAATGACAACAAGGTTGTCGCTTGCGTGGAACTGTGAGATGAGAAAGTGGGTTTACATATTCATAGGCCTTTTGATTCCGTTGTCCTTGGCCGCGGAAGGGAAGAGTGGCGGCTTCGACATGGATGAGTACCTCTACGGTCACGTCCGTGACTCTTATGAGTGGCACATCACCACCGTGAATGGCCATCCTGTCAGCATTCCGCTGCCGGTGATCGTTGTGAGCAAAACCGGGAACGGTGTCCATGTCTTCAGTTCGAAGCATTTGGAGCACGGAGAGTATAAGGGGTTCTACATCGCTCCGGCGGGAAGCAAGTACGAGAACAAGATTGTCGAACGTACACCTGACGGCACGGAGGTAAGGCCTTGGGACTTTTCCATCACCAAGAACGTGTCCGGTCTGATGATCAATTGCACGTTGCTGTTGTTCATCGTGCTTGGAACCGCCAGGTGGTACAGAAGGCACGATGCCCGTGAGGAGGCTCCCAAAGGCGGTGTAGGCTTGATGGAGATGCTTGTCACCATGATTGAGGACGATGTTGTCAAGAGCTGTGTAGGAGCGGACTACAGAAGGTACTCGCCTTACCTGCTGACAGCGTTCTTCTTCATATTCATCAACAACCTGATGGGAATCGTCCCGTTCTTCCCTGGAGGAGCGAACATCACTGGCAACATCGCTGTGACGCTTGTGCTGGCGCTCTTCACATTCTTCATTGTCAACCTGTTCGGCAACAAGCATTACTGGAAGGACATTCTTTGGCCGGACGTGCCGGCATGGCTTAAAGTGCCGGTGCCGCTGATGCCGGCGATCGAGATCATCGGCATCTTCACCAAGCCTTTCAGCCTTATGGTAAGGCTTTTCGCCAACATCCTGGCCGGGCACTTCATGATCCTTGGCGTTGTGGCCGTGATTTTCCTGACAGCGGAGCTGGGAGCCGCGTTGAACGGCAGCCTCACATTTGTGGCCGTACTGCTGGGCGTGTTTATGGATTGTCTTGAGCTGCTCGTGTCCTTCATCCAGGCCTATGTCTTTACGATGCTCTCCGCGGTTTTCATAGGGTTGTCACGGCAGAGGCCGGAGTCTTCAAAATAACCGGGAATATTCAGAATAGTTAATCTTAAATAATAGAATTATGTTACTTTCTACATTGTTGCTTCAGGCGTTGTCTCTTGGTAGACTGGGTGCGGCCCTCGGCGCTGGACTGGCTGCTTTCGCCGCAGCTTTCGGTATCGGTAAGATCGGTGCGGCTTCCCTTGAGGCCGGTGCCCGCCAGCCAGAGAAGGCGGATCACTACAGGATGACGGCCATCATTGTCGGTGCCCTCATAGAGGGTGCATGTCTGTTCGCCATCGTTGTTTGTCTTATCGCGAAATAACCAATGTCACTCATCACTCCTGATTTCGGATTGCTTGTCTGGATGACGCTGATTTTCGGCATTGTCTTCTTTGTGCTGGCCAAATGGGGCTTTCCCATGATCACCGGATCTGTAGAAAAGAGGGCTGAGAGGATCAATGACTCCATCAAGGCGGCTAAGGAGGCGGAGGAAAGGCTCCGTAACCTTGCTGATGAACAGTCCCGGATGATAGAGGAGGCAAGGCGGGAGCAGACCCGGATTCTCAAAGAGGCGGCTGCTTCGAGGGACAGTCTTGTCGAGCAGGCCAAGGCACAGGCACGCGAAGAAGCCGCAAGGATTCTGGAGCAGGCCCGTACCCAGATCGCCGCCGAGAAGGAGAGCGCATTGAGAGACGTCCGCAAGGATGTCGCGATGGTCGCGGTCAGTGTCGCCGAAAGGGTGCTGAAGAAGAATCTGGCTGACTCAGGAGAGCAGGAAGGCCTTATTGACAGGCTGATGGACGAGATCTCCTCTAACAAGGACTTGAAAAGTTGACAAATGAACATAGGAATCATCGCGACACGCTACGCCACGGCCCTTCTGGAACTGGTAGATGAGACCGGTTCGGGCAGTGTTGTGGTGCAACAGGTTGAGACCGTTTGCAGGAATCTTGCCGGAGTTCCTGAATTCCAGCGTGACATAGAGAATCCGTCAGTCCCTGCTTCCCGAAAGATCGGACTGTTTGACGCATCATTGGAGGGGAAGATGGCTCCGGACCTGCGAAAGTTTGTTGGTTTGCTTGTGCGCAATGGCCGAGTCGGCTACGCGCGCCGTGTGTTCATGACTTTCATTAATGAATATTACCGCTCGCGCCACATCAAGCGTGCCACGCTGATCATCGCTGATCCCGAGCTTCTGACATCGGTCTCAGGCAGGCCTTCTCTAGAGTCGCGCCTGCGTACCCTGATTGAAAAAGAAACCGGGGACGGGCTGATACTAAAGACTAAAGTCGATCCGTCTCTGATCGGTGGATTTGTGTTCGAAGTCGAGGACACGGTCTTGGACGCAAGTGTCCTTCGTCAGATAGATGTTATCAGGCATCAACTCAAAGAAATGAATAGAAGAATAGTTTAGTATGGACAACATAAAACCAAGTGAAGTCTCCCAGGTCCTTCTGGAGCAGTTGAAGGACATTGACACCACCTTGCAATTCGAGGAAATCGGCAAGGTTTTGCAAGTCAGCGATGGTGTGGCCAGAATGTATGGCCTGACCAATGCGGAGGCGGGGGAGTTGCTCGAGTTCGGGAGCGGAGTCAAGGGTGTTGTGATGAATCTTGAGCAGGACAACGTCGGTGCTGTTCTTCTTGGCCCGACTGACGAGATCAAGGAAGGCATGACTGTCCGCAGAACCGGACGCATAGCCTCCATAAAGGTCGGAGAGAAGATGCTCGGAAGGGTGGTTGACCCGCTTGGCATGCCGTTGGACGGGCTTGGGAAAATCGAAGGCGACCTTACTGAGATGCCGCTTGAGCGCAAGGCTCCCGGGGTGATATTCCGTCAGCCTGTGACAGAGCCTCTTCAGACAGGACTGAAGGCCATTGATGCAATGATACCTATCGGAAGAGGACAGCGTGAGCTCATCATTGGTGACCGCCAGACAGGCAAGACCGCCATTGCCATCGACACGATCCTCAACCAGCGTTCTGACTACGAGGCTGGAAAGCCTGTCTATTGCATTTACGTGGCAATCGGCCAGAAGGGGTCCACGGTGGCTAACATCGTTCAGACCCTGCGGGCAAAAGGGGCGATGGACTACACGGTCGTGATAGCCGCTACCGCCGCTGATCCTGCGGCGCTTCAGTATTATGCGCCGTTCGCCGGCGCTGCGGTCGGTGAATATTTCCGTGACACCGGACGTTCCGCCCTTGTCGTCTATGACGACCTTTCAAAACAGGCTGTGGCCTATCGTGAGGTGTCTTTGATCCTGCGCCGTCCTTCCGGACGTGAAGCTTACCCAGGTGACGTGTTCTACCTGCATTCAAGGCTTCTGGAGAGGGCTGCCAAGATCATCGACCAGCAGGATGTGGCAGAGCGGATGAATGATCTGCCGGAATCCTTGAAAGGCAAGGTAAAGGCCGGAGGCTCACTGACGGCCCTTCCGATCATTGAGACGCAGGCCGGCGATGTGTCCGCGTACATTCCGACAAACGTCATCTCGATCACAGACGGTCAGATTTATCTGGAGTCCGATCTTTTCAACCAAGGGCAGCGTCCGGCTATCAATGTCGGAATCTCCGTGTCGCGTGTCGGCGGATCCGCCCAGGTCAAGTCGATGAAAAAGGTGGCCGGCACGCTCAAGATCGACCAGGCCCAGTTCAGCGAGCTTGAGTCTTTCTCGAAGTTCTCTTCAGACATGGACAAGGTGACGGCAATGGCCTTGGACAAGGGACGAAAGAACAACAAACTTCTGATCCAGCCTCAATATTCACCTATGCCGGTAGGAGAGCAGGTGGCTATTCTATATTGCGGCACCCATGCCCTTATGAGTGACATAAGCATTGATCAGGTTCCAGAGTTCCAAACTGAATTTCTGACCAGGATGAGATCGGTCCATCAGAAAGATGTGCTTGATCCTTTGGCCGCCGGCACAATTGACGGGACAATCACCGGGATCATCGAGAGTGAAGCCGCGCTTGTTGTGAAATCTATCCTTGCGCAGTCTCAAAAGTCATAATATCCACAGCGTCAGATGGCATCCCTTAAGGAAATAAAGGACAGGATCTCTTCGGTGGACAGTACGCTGAAGATCACGTCCGCGATGAAGATGGTCGCCTCCGCCAAATTACATAAGGCGCAGCAGGCGATCGGGAATATGCTTCCGTATGAAAAGTGCCTGCGTGGCATGCTCATCGACCTGATGGGGGTGGTGAAAATGTCACTGAAAGAGGCAGGAGAAGGCACCGGAGGAAATGCCGGGACAGACGGGGAGGAAACAGGGACATATTCATTAATGGCTAAGCGTCAGGTCCATCGGGTGGCGATAGTCGCGTTTGCCTCCAATTCGTCTCTTTGCGGAGCGTTCAATTCCAACGTTGTCAAGGAAGCCACATCCATGATCAATGAATATCGCTCCGCCGGCCTTGAGGACTCCGACATCGTGGTTTATTCTGTGGGCCGTAAGATGTCTGATGCAATGAGAAAACTTGGCTTTCCCAGTCCCTCTGATTTCACCAAGATGTCGGATTCTCCATCCTATGAGGCTGCTTCAGCCTTGGCTCAGGAACTGCTTGACGGGTTTGTGAACGGACGTTTCGACAAGGTTGAGTTGGTGTATAACCATTATAAATCAACGTCCTCACAGCCTACGACAAGGCAGACTTATCTGCCCCTTTCCCTGGCTGAGGCCACATCTGAATTTCAGGCCGGAAAGGTTTCAGAGGATGCGCCGGGCGCTGTCCCCGCTTCCTTGCGGGGCGCTTCTGCCGTTGAATCCTTTGACTTTATCATCGAGCCGTCCCCTGAAGCTCTTGTCGAGGTCCTTATCCCGAAGGTTGTCCGCCTCCGCGTTTTCACAACACTTCTGGACAGCGCCGCCGCTGAGCACGCCGCCCGAACCGTCGCCATGCAGCTCGCGACGGACAATGGTGAGGATCTTCTCCAGGAACTGACTCTTGAGTACAACAAGGGCCGCCAGCAGAAGATCACCTCCGAGATCCTTGACATAGTCGGCGGCTCGATGCAGTAGCTCTTTAAAAAATCCCGTAAGATTAATGCGGGGGCGGAATGAATATTCTTGCACCCGAGAGCGACATTTAGACGGGATTCGGGGGCGAAAACTGGCCTTTTGCACCCGATTTTGTGGTGTTTGCGAAATTTTGTATCTTGGACTGGAAAACGCCCGATGATTATGAGGTACAATCCTAATTTTTTGATTATTACAGTAGTTGCGATATTCATAACTAATGGATCCTTCGCCCGGACATATTCAAGAAAGGTTTTTCTTGGGGACGAGAGGTTCGAGGAGTATCTGCCGCTTTTGGAGGGAAAGAGGGTGGCGGTGTTCAGCAATCAGACCGGAATTGTCGGCGACAAGGTGAGCGGCTCTAAGTTGGCTGATGCGCTTGCTGAATATGGTGCGTGCTTCCAAGTCTCATCTTGCACGGTCGCAGAGCCTGTCGAAGATTGCTGTACAACGCATCGTCACTTCGACAAGGGCTGTGACGAGGTGAAGATGTTCGATGGCTTTTCTTTGGTTCCGTTTCTTGAGCCGTCCGTGCCCGGCGGCAAGATCGAGTACGGCCAGCACATTGTGGACGCCTTGGTTGAGAAGAACGTGGATGTCAAGGTGATATTCTCGCCTGAACACGGGTTCAGGGGCAACGCGGATGCCGGGGAGCGCGTCAGCAGCGGATTGGATGAGAAGACAGGAGTGGAGATAGTCTCCCTTTATGGCGGCGGATCGGGGATTCCCGGGAAGGATATAACGGAAAAGTTTGATGTTCTTGTGGTTGACATCCAGGATGTCGGCCTTAGGTACTACACCTATTACATCACGATGCATCATCTGATGGAGGCCTGCGCCCGTGACGGGAAGAAGGTCGTCATCCTCGACAGGCCGAATCCGAACGGCTTTTATGTCGATGGCCCTGTTCTCGACATGAAGCTCAAGTCCGGGGTCGGCTGGCTTCCGATTCCTACCGTCCATGGGATGACGCTCGGTGAGCTGGCCTTGATGATCAACGGAGAGAAGTGGCTGGAGAACGGCACGTGTGACTTGACGGTGATTCCATGCTTGAATTACACACATCAGACACGCTACAGTCTCATCCTGCCGCCTTCGCCGAACATCAAGGACATGAGGGCTGTGTACCTGTATTCATCAACCTGCTATTTCGAGGGCACGGTGGTCAGCCTCGGCCGAGGCACACAGTTCCCGTTCGAGACCTACGGACATCCGGCGATGACGGGATATTCATTCTCCTTCATCCCAAGGAGTATTTCTGGTGCGAAGAATCCACCGCTCTTGGATGAGGAATGTCACGGCGTTGACCTTCGCTGCAAACCGCTTTGCGACATCTGGGCGGAGAAGATAAACCTTGAATATGTCATCGATGCCTACCGTAATCTGAATGTGGGCGATAAGTTCTTCGGTAATAACAACTTCTTCGAACTCCTCGCCGGTGTGGACTGGTTCAGGTCGATGATAGAGGGTGGTGCTTCCTCTGATGAGATCTCCACCCGCTGGGCCTCCGACGTCGAAGGCTTCAAGGCCCGCCGTGCGCCTTACCTGCTGTATCCGGAATAATATCCGTCATAGCCTTATCCGCGCGTCAATCATTGGCTTCTGCGCACGGAAGTGGGTCAGTACACCGATAAAAAAACCGAAGCGAGGTTCTCACCCGGCTTCGGCTGATCTTATTCAATACTTATGAAATAACTATTGAGTCAGTTTTTGGTTTATGAGTAAAAATATTTATGTCGATTACCCATTATGCCATTTCCGTGCCAAAGTTGATTCTGGCTCGGAATATTTTCTTCTATATTATCTATGTTTTTTGAATGTCATTGGTTTTCAGTACTTACGCAGAAAATTATAACTGTGATTATAATAACTGTAGTTATAATTTTGATAAAAAGCTGCGGACTTTGCCAAGGAATTGTCCGCGGCGTATCCTTACCGCTACGATGATTGTTCCAGGTTAACTGTCGATATGGATGTACAGGAGCGTTATAAGGTTAAGGTTAACTGGTCTTGCTGCCTTGTTGAGGACATTGACTATCGTGCCGGCAGGTCATACCAGATGATGAACTGGAGGACTTTTCCGGTAGGGGGAGTGATTGAACTTGACGAAGACGGTAATAATGTGTCGTTCCCTTATGACTCTTTCATCAACTACGATAATGTCAACGGACGCCAGGAGGAGGCTTGCTGCCTGAGGAATGCGGAATATTCATTTGAGGACAACGACCGTTTGATGTTCAAGGCGGAGACCGCGGTTTTTGACTATGCCTCTGATTCTGTGCTGAGAGGAGAGGTGACATATTCCTTCAAATGCGTCTCCGGTAAAGGAATGGTTCGGCAGGCTCACCAACCGGACGACGCGGTCGCTGAGCCTGTCGAAGCGACCGCGTAAATGATGATAGTTATGAAGAACAAAGAAGACAGAATGATAGACTTCGTGGCCAAGTCCTACGAAGAGAACCGCTTCGACCCTTACAAGGCTCTTCCGCTCCGGTGCGGCTCACCCCGAAACATCCCAATCCCGCCGCCTAAGCGGAGAATTCTCAACATCCTCCCTCCCCGACTTCCTTTCCCTTGTCAACTCCGCCCTTGGCATCTGCATCGTGATAGAATGACGTGGCGGCTAAATTGTTGTCAATCAACGATGTCGTATACCCTCCTCCTGCTGAAAACCGGCAGGAGAAGGTTCTGTTAATATATTCGTATACAATGCTTTAGCCTCCACGCTAAAAAAGTTTCTGTGTGTCTTGCAAGGTTTCCATGTGGAGTGATTTAGTAATGCGTCAGACCGGGAACGGTCTTATGTACTTAAACTATTATTAACAATTAAAGATTTAAACTAATGAAAAGTCTTTTCAGTTCAGTTGTGACGGCAGCTCTCTGCCTCGGCTCATTCGCATTCGTCTCTTGCGACAAGAACGACAACAAGACTCCGGATTCACTCTCTTTCAGCGAGACAAAGGTTGAGGCGGAGGTTGGAAAAACCGCAGAGGTTACCGTGAAGAACGGCACGCAGCCGTTTTTGGTCAAGTCCAGCGATGAGAAAGTCGCCATAGTAGCGGTTGACAAAGAGAAGATCACCATCACAGGTGTCGCGGAGGGTACAGCCACAATCTCCGTTGTTGACAAAGACCAGACGGCTGGCTCGTTTACCGTAACAGTCAAGGCTGCTGCCGAGAAGTTGGATTTTGACAAGACTGAGGTCACTGTCGGAGTGGAGAAGGAAGATGTTGTGACGGTCAAGTCAGGCACCGCTCCATACACCGTGAAAGTTGCTGACGAGACTGTCGCTACCGCCACCGTGAATGAGACTGCCGTCACTGTGAAGGGTGTCAAGGCCGGAACCACCACACTTACCGTTACCGACAATGACGGCAAGGCCGGTGAGGTTGCGATCAAAGTAGAGTAACAATCAATCAAATCAATCAAAGAATCGCTTTCATTTATTATTGGTAGGGAGATCCGCACAGGCTGCGCGGGTCTCCTTTTTTGTTCACGATTTGGTCTGTCTCCTGACTTGCCGCAAAGATAAAACGGCTCTGCATGTCTGCAAAGCCGTTTTCAGCGGAGAGAGCGAGATTCGAACTCGCGAGCCCCTTTTGGAGGCCACACGCTTTCCAGGCGTGCCTCTTCAGCCACTCGAGCATCTCTCCAATGACCTTCGTTGCCGAAAGGATTGCAAAGATAATCAAAACCTTTGAATATTCAGCATCAGAAGCTGAATATTTTTCTAAGTTGTAGCCTGCCCAGTCTACAGTGTGTTACGTTTGAGTTTCTCGACGTAGGCCTCTATGCGGCGGAGCTCACGAGGGATCGAGATGCTTTGAGGACAGTGCTCGATGCATTGCTTGCAGCCGATGCAGTGGCTGGCCTGGCGGACGGACGGGATGGCGCGGTCGTAGCTCACGAGATAGGCCCGGCGCAGTCTGCGGTAGTTCTCCTGCTCGGTGCTCTGGGCGATCTCCCCTTCATTGACACATTCGTTGTAGTGCTTGAATATTCCTGGGATGTCCACTCCGTAAGGGCAAGGCATGCAGTACTTGCAGTCATTGCAGTTGATGGTCGGGAAACTGGCCATTATGCCGGCGATCTCGGTGCCGAGGAACTCCTTCTCCTCGTCAGTCAGGTACTTGAAGTTTCTGAATGTCCGGAGGTTATCCTCAAGGTGCTCCTGGTAGACCATACCGCTGAGGATCGTCAGGATTCTTGGGTATGAGCCCACGAACCTGAACGCCCAAGACGCAAGCGACGCTTTCGGATCGCGCTCCTTCAGCCTGTTCACGACACTTTCCGCAGGATTGGCGAGGCGTCCGCCCTGAAGTGGTTCCATGACAACAATCGGAATCCCTCTCCTGTCCAGTTCATCGTACAGGTACTCGGCGTTGACATTTCTCTGACCGTCAGCGTGTTTCCAGTCGAAATAGTTCATCTGGATCTGGACGAAGTCCCAGTGGTACTTGTCGTGGAGCTTCAGCAGCTCGTCGAACTGCTGCTGGTTCCCGTGGAAAGAGAGACCGAGCTGGCGGATCTTGCCTTTCTCACGGTCAGCCTGAAGAAGATCCATCATCCCGTTGTTGATGAACCGGTCATCAAAGGCCTCAAGGCCTCCGCGGCCGAGAGAGTGGAGCAAGTAGTAGTCCAGATAGTCGGTCTGGAGGTATCTGAACGAATCGTTGTACAGTTTCAGGGACGCGGCTCTGGAGTGGTCGCTGAAGTTGGACAGCTTTGTGGCGATGAAGTACGAGTTTCTCGGGTGTCTGCTCAGTGCGTTTCCGACAGCTTCCTCGGAAAGTCCCTGAAGGTAGACCGGGGAGGTGTCATAGTAGTTCACTCCATGTGCCAGGGCGTAGTCGATCAGTTTGTTGGCGTTGCCCTGATCCACGATGTCCTTCCCGTTCTCGTCTTTCTTCATGGTGAAACGCATGCAGCCGTAGCCCAACAGGGAGACCATATCCCCGTTGCCCGGATTCTTTCGCATCTCCATCTTGCCGCTCTCGAGGACATCCTCTTTTGTGTCACCATCTAGGATGGCTTCCGCGGTTTTCTTAGAGGCACACGCTCCTGCAAGAGCCACGGCTCCCGCGGCCGCTGTTCCCGCACCGGCCCTTTTGAGGAATTCTCTTCTATTAATATTCTCGTTCATATTCATGGAATTGGATGAGACAACTTTTCTTAATGGGGTTCTTCCTTTCTAGAGTCTGCCTCGTGTCCGGTTAGACATTGTGATGAACTTCGTATCCGTTGACGGTGATGGCGCTGATCGGGCGGGACGGGCAGAGATTCTCGCATGCGCCGCAGCCGATGCACTTCGCCTCGTTGACTGACGGGATTCTTGGGCTGTTCTTGTCCTCAGGATTCTTCTTGACCATACTGATCGCTCCGACAGGGCAGTGACGGGCACAGTTGCCGCAGCTCACGCCGTCACGGTTGACAACGCATAGGTCGTAGTCCACGCCGGCTGTCCCGACTTTCCAATCGGTCTTCTCTTCCGGTGTGATCTTAAGTATGGCCCCGGCCGGGCAGACCTCCGAGCACTTCACGCATTCAGGGCGGCAGTAGCCCTTCTCGAATGACATCTCCGGCTGCATCAGATGCTCGAGTCTTGGGGATGGCCTTAGGACGTTGTTCGGGCAGACGGTCACGCAGAGCTGGCAGGCCGTGCAGTGCTGGTAGAAATGATCTATGCTCTGTGATCCGAACGGAGTGACCGGGTTCTTTCTTGCAGGAATCTTTTTTGGAATGATCTCCGCGAAACCTCCGTCGCGTTTCTTGTCCTTGATCTGCTCTTCTTCGGCTCTCATCGGAAGTGAAGACAAGAGTGCACCACCGATGACAGCGGTGCCTCCAATCAGGAATGCCCTTCTGCCATTGTCCGCCGCTTCGACGGTTGGAGAGCCCTGTCGGACCACAGGCTCAACGACCGTATTGCCAAGGGCGCGTTTTTGTGCATATTTGCTCCCGTCGGATGCTATTTTACTCCCGACTGGAGCATTTTGTGGCGTTTTTGCGCCCGTGGAATCTGAGTCAACAGTGTTTTTGGGTGCAGCGGAATCGGCTCGAAAAGTATCGGTCACTGAGCTTGTCGAAGTGACCGTATGACCCCATGCGAACCGGTACTTAAGCGCTCCGAAACGGCACGAATCCAAGCAGTCAAAGCAGTCCACACATCTGCTGTAGTCAATCTTTTGATTGTCAATGTCTATGCATTCGGCTTTGCATTTTTTCTCGCAAGCATGGCAATTCTTGCACTTTGACCTGTCGATCATAGGGCGAAACATCGCGAACCGTGAGAGGAGACTCAGAACCGTTCCTACCGGGCAGATTGTGTTGCAATAGGTTCTGCCGTTTCTCCAAGCAAGAGCAACGACCACAGTGAACGTGATGGCTGAGATGATCAATGTCGGCAGACTCTTGAGCCACACCTCCTTGGTGGCAAAGGCATAGCTGTCTTGCCTTTCGGCTATCCAGGCGAGAAAGTTGTTTCCCCACTGCCAGACCGGAGCTAGAAGGCTCTGGGCCATCCGGCCGTAAGCGCTGTACGGAGCGATAAGCGCGGCCAGTGAGTTCAGCCCGGCGATCAGGGCGATCACGAACAGCGCCAGCATCCCATAACGGAGCCATTTATTTTCCTTTGAATATGAAAACCTTGCCTTCTTGCCTTTTCTCCTGGAACTGAGATTGGAGACACAGTCCTGGAACACGCCCATAGGGCAGATCACCGAACAGTAGATTCTGCCGAAGATCAGCGTGAGAAGCAGAAGAACCGCTACCACGGCCACGTTGAGAGCCAGAACCGCCGGCAGGAACTGGATCTTGGCCAGCCAGCCGAACCATAGATGAATTGTTCCGGTGAAGTCCAGAAACAGCAGCGTGACCGCAGCGAAGACGATCACCGCCAGAGTGATTCTAATTTTTCGGAGCATTGTCTTGAGTAAGCCAAAATGTTCCGTAAAAATAACGAAAAAAAACTGAAAAGATAGCAGGTGCTGTAAGAGATTCTGTGTGGGGCGGAAATTTAGTTACATGAAAAATGTCGCCTGAGGTTAAGAGAATATTTTCGAGGATAGATCTATTATCGAAGAATGAGTGTGCCGTGGCACATGACTGATGAGAAAAGAGACACAGATCGAAAAGATTCCTTAAGATGATGCAGGTTGTTTTTTTAAGGTTACTTAATCCAGAATGATGAGCGCGATCGACTTGTGTGAGAACGTAAGTTTGACGACATCGGAGGACGCGCGGTTGAGAGTGGCCTGCCACCAATTGTCGAAAACCACGCCGCCTGTCTGCCAAACCAATCCCTCTGACTTGATGTTCAAGGAATTGTCTGGACTGAATATTGACACGGCCCTGCCTTCTCCGACAAACAGTTCGCAAGAATCCGTCAAGGCGAAAGCCGTGGAGTAATCTGACACGGCATCCACATAGACTTTGTCTTCCTTTGGATTGCCGCTCGCCCCGTAAAGCCTGGCATATTCCATGATCTGTCCCAGATTGCCGATGGTGTGGGCCTCACGCTTGCCTGTAGCGCCAAGAATATGCACGTTCTTGACTTGCGGCCAACGCTCCAGCAGGTAGCGGAACGCCTTGGACTGATCATTTGTCTCCTGCTCCTCTTCCCTCACGGCGATGCCGGAATATTCCTTCATCAGTCTCTTGGAAAGGGAATCCATGTCGCCGATTATGACATCCGGGTCACGCCGCTCTCTGAATATCTTGTCTCGGTTTCTAAGGAACGCCTCAAGTGCCCCGTCGCAGCAGATGATCACATCGGCCCTGCGGAGAAGCTCACGGGGATATTCCTTTTTGGGGAAATCGCCTTTGCAGATGATTACAGCCTCCATCACGCTTTTGTCTTCGCTATCTCGGCCTTGGATGTGCCAGCGGTGGTGGTGTAGGTCTCAGGCTCACGGAATCCTGCGAGGAACGCCTTGATGTCCATCCTCTTCTTTCCGGCCAACTGAACGTCTTCCAAGGAGATGGCTCCATTGGCGGTGGTGATGTAAAGAAAAGTCTTTCCGTCTGTTACGATCCTTCCAGGAACAATCGCGCCGTCTGTTGGCGAAACATGCCTTAGAGCGCTGTCAAGATCTGAGGCCGCGACCTTGCCGGCGGAGAAAATCTTCAACTGTACGGGAGCTCCGCCATCCTTGTAGATCTCAGTGTAGGCTGTAGGGTATGGACTAAGGCCTCGTATGAGATTGTAAATCTGTCTCGTGCTGTCGTTCCAATCAATGTGGCACAGCTCACGCGTCAGCTTGGGAGCCGGCTTCAGGGTCTCGGAGCCCTGTATGAAACTTCTTTGGGTGCGGGTGTCCACATTGTGTTCTATGATGCCTTGGGTTGTCTGAACGACCAGATCCGCCCCTATTCTCATCAGCTTGTCGTGCACATCTCCGGCAGTGTCTTTGTCCGAAATGCTTATCCCTTGGCGAAGAATGATTCCTCCTGTGTCGATGTCCTTGTCGATCATGAATGTTGTGGCTCCGGTCCTGGTCTCTCCGTTGATCACGGCCCAATTGATAGGAGCCGCTCCACGGTACTGAGGCAGAAGCGCCGCGTGAAGGTTGAACGTGCCAAGTTTAGGCATGCCCCAGACTTCTTCCGGCAACATTCTGAAGGCTACCACTATGAAAAGATCTGCCTTGAAGGCCTTGAGCTGCCTGAGGAACTCGGGGTCTTTCAGCCTTGCGGGCTGTAGAACAGGAATGCCGTGCTCCACAGCGAACTTCTTGACAGCGCTCTCATTGACTTTCTGGCCACGCCCACTTGGCTTGTCAGCTACTGTCACCACGCCGACAATGTTGTACTTATGCTCCAGAAGGGCCTGCAAAGGAGCCACCGCGAAGTCCGGAGTGCCCATGTAGACGATTCTTGTCTTCTTGAATATTCCTCCCAACATACTTTTTGTCTTTCTCCTCCAATTTTTTAAACTGTCCATGTTTGAGATGTCTGTGTCGTGCACCGCTTTCCAGGTCAGGAACAAGCCGATCGGCAGCAGTATCCAGGCGGACATGAACGCGCCTGCGACAGTGCTGATGCTTCCGTCTCTCGCCAACTTGACGCCAGTGATGTCCACGATCCAGTACAGCACAAAGAACAGCAGCGAGACAATGGCCGATACTCCGATGCCTCCTTTCCTGATCAAAGCTCCGAGTGGCGCTCCTATGAAGAACATTATGAAGCAGGCAAGTGCCTGTCCGTAGCGTCTGAGGAGCTCAAGCGAGGTCCACCGGAGGCGCACCGTGTAGTCAAACGCCCCGAACTCATAGCTCTCGAGGCTTGACTGGAGTTGTTTTGCCCTGTTGGCGGCCCTCTCCAGCGCCAGCGCGGCCGTCCTTTCATCCCTGAATCTGAGAAAAGCCGAATCGGAAAAATTCCGTGATATTCCACTCTCCGATGTGTCAAGCTGCTTGTTCTCTGTGAATGTGAAGGAGGCCGCAGTCCCGAAAAGCTGTTGCGCCTTGGTACTGTCTCTCTGAGCCAAAAGAGAGTCCTTTTGTGTCTTGAGCTTCTCAAGCGGCAGGGCCTTGACCTGATCGCCGTATCTTGCGCTGTCGGATTTCTGGAACGCGTAGTTCTGCAGCGCTATGACCATTTCCTGCCTTGTGAAATCGATTCTTTGTAGTTGCAGGGAGGTGTCGCGGAAATTGAACTCGTTGTTCTCCTGGTAGTTTGTCCCGTTGTACATCCTGAAGGTCAGATAGGATTTGTCCTTTGACATCTTCATGATGGCGGAGTCGGCCAGAGTAAGGCGTGTGTTGCCCTTTCCGTGGTGGTCGTAGAGCATCACATCGTTCATCATCCCTGTCTTGTTGTCTCTGCTGCCGACCCTGAGCACATAGCCTTCGACGCCATCGTAGAATGTTCCGGAAGGGATCTTGATCTCGTCCTTGGTCCTGCCGATGTCGTCCCTCAGGGTGAAAATCTCGTTGTAGGAGACAGGCACGAGGTTGTTGATGACAAAGAAGGTTCCTATGCTGATGAAGAACGAGGCGATCAGAATGGGAAGCATGACCCTGAGGACAGACACACCCGCGGCCTTCAGGGCAATCAGCTCGTTGTTCTCGCCCATGTTCCCGACAGTCATCATGGAGGCGAGCAATGTCGCGAGAGGCAGGGCCAACGGCAGCACCGTGCAGCTTCCCCAAAACAGGAACTCCGCCACGATTCCAAGGCTGAGGCCTTTACCGACAAGCTCGTCGATGTAGACCCACAGGAACTGCATCATAAGGATGAAGATGACCACAAGCAGGATCATAAAGAACGGTCCTATGAATGAGGTCAATATGAATTTGTCAATCTTCTTCATCCTTTGAGCGGTGTTTTGTGAATATTCCTATGGATTCCTTTCCCTTTTACGAGGTGGCGGTTTCTGTCATCTTGTCCAGAGCGGCCTGCAGTCCATCTGTGTTCCTTCCTCCAGCCGTGGCAAGTGCGGGCTGTCCGCCGCCACCGCCTTGGATGAGCTTGGCGGCCTCCCGGATGTCCTTGGCGGCGTTGTGGCCTGCGGTCACAAGGTCGTCGGAGTACATCAAAGCGAGCTGGGGCTTCCCTTCGTGGCGGAACGCGGCGGCCAGAACGAAGTTCCTCGCCTCTTTCTGCAGGATGGAGGCGGCTTCGCGTAGCATGGCCGGATCGACATCCCGGTTGAACCTGACAAGATTTATTCCATTCACCTCCTCAGCGTTTTCGGAGAGCTCCTTAGCGAAAGAGGCGGCCTTCTCTCTGGCATATTCCTCGATCTTTTTCTTCGCGTCGGAATTTTCACCCATGAGCCTGGCCACCGCGGCAGCCACGTCAGGGGCGTTGCCAAGCATTGTGCGTATGCCTCTGAGTGTGTCTGTGAGGGTGTCGAGAATGTTCTCGGCGGCTTCCCCTGTCGCCGCCTCGATCCTCCGCACACCGGCCGCCACGGCTGACTCGGAGACAATCTTTAGAAATCCGATCCGTCCTGTGGATTTGGCGTGGGTTCCGCCGCAGAGCTCTACAGAGTCACCGAACTTGACGACGCGTACCTTGTCCCCGTATTTCTCTCCGAACAGGGCTATCGCTCCCATTGCCTTCGCCTCCTCCATCGTGGCGTCCCTCTTTTCCTCAAGAGGGTAGTCCGCGCGGATGAGCTGGTTTACCCTGTGCTCGACTTTCCTGAGCTCCTCGTCCGTCACCTTGGCGAAATGCGAAAAGTCGAAACGGAAGTAGTCCGGGCCTACGAATGAGCCCTTCTGCTCCACGTGTGTTCCGAGAATCTCCCTCAAGGCGAAATCCAAAAGGTGTGTGGCAGTGTGGTTCGCCGTGATTTTCAGTCTGCGCTCCGCGTCAACCTTTAATGTGAAGGTTCCCTTGCAGTCGGCGGGAATCCTCTCCGCGATGTGTATGGTAAGATTGTTCTCCTTTATGGTGTTGAGTATCTTGATCTCCTCGCCGCTCTCGGAGATGATGACACCTGTGTCTCCGACCTGTCCTCCCATTTCGGCGTAGAATGGCGTGCGGTCGAACACAAGCTGGAACATGGTTTTGTTTTTTTGCTTAACGGTGCGCTGCTTAAGGAGCTTGACCCCGGCGAGCTCAAGGTTGTCGTAGCCGAGGAAGGCCTCTTCCTCTCCATCGTGGTAGACCGTCCAGTCTCCGAACTCGTTGGCGGTGGCGTTGCGGGCCCTGTCCTTCTGCTTCTGGAGTTCCTTGCCGAATCCGTCCATGTCAACCGTGTAGCCTTTCTCGGCGGCTATAAGCTCCGTCAGGTCGACAGGAAATCCGTAGGTGTCGTAAAGTATGAAGGCGTCCTCTCCGGGGATCGCCTTCGTGGCGGCGTTCCTGGCAATGTAGTCATCCATCAGCCTGATGCCCCTGTCAAGAGTCCTGAGGAAGGACATCTCTTCCTCACGGATCACACTTTCAATGAGTTTCTGCTGCTTGCCGAGTTCGGGATAGGCATCGCCCATGTCGGCAACCAACTGAGGGACAAGGGCGCAGAGGAATGGTTCGTTGAATCCGAGGAAGGTGTAGCCGTAGCGGACCGCGCGCCGAAGGATCCTTCTTATGACGTAGCCGGCCTTGACGTTGGAAGGAAGCTGGCCGTCAGCGATTGAGAACGCTATCGCCCTGATGTGGTCGGCGACCACCCTCATCGCGACCTCGGTCTTCTCGCTTTCGTGGTATTTGTGTCCGGACAGGCCTTCGATTTTTTGGATCATGCCGGAGAACAAGTCGGTGTCGTAGTTGCTGGTCTTGCCCTGAAGCGCCATGCAGAGTCTCTCGAAACCCATTCCTGTGTCGATGTTCTTGGCCGGAAGAGGTTCCAGAGAACCATCAGCCTTGCGGTTGAACTGCATGAACACAAGGTTCCAGATCTCGATGACCTGATCATTATCTGTGTTGACCAAGTCCTTGCCGGGAATCTTGGCTATCTCCTCATCGGATCGCAGGTCGATGTGGATCTCGCTGCATGGCCCGCAAGGCCCCGTGTCTCCCATCTCCCAGAAATTGTCGTGCTTGTCACCGAATAATATGTGGTCCTCCGGCATGAGCTTCATCCAGGTCTGCCTGGCTTCTTCGTCAAGGGCGGTTCCGTCTTCGGCTGAGCCTTTGAACACTGTGGCGTAGAGCCTTGACTTGTCGATCTTGTAGACCTCGGTCAGAAGTTCCCAGGCCCAACTGATCGCCTCCTTCTTGAAATAGTCCCCGAAACTCCAGTTGCCGAGCATCTCGAACATGGTGTGATGCCTCCCATCGTGTCCCACTGCTTCGAGGTCATTGTGCTTTCCACTGACCCTTAGACATTTCTGTGAATCGGTGGCCCTTTTCATCTTAGGAGTCGTGTTTCCCAGGAATATGTCCTTGAATTGGTTCATTCCGGCGTTGGTGAACATCAGCGTTGGATCGTTCTTGATGACCATCGGGGCGGAGGGTACGATCGTGTGTCCCTTTGACGCGAAGAAGTCCAAAAATTGCCGCCGAATCTCTTTAGAGGTGTACATATTTAAAAATCAATTAATTCACGAATATCATCCCTTTTCTTGCCGAAATTTTCCTTCGGAAAGGCACGGAATTGGCAAAATTATAACTTTTTTCGCGATAAATCGCAAAAAAGGGTATATTTGTAAGATATGAGGAAGTATATTCTCAATCCGGACACCTTATTATATGAAATAAAAGAGGTGTCATTGAAGTCGAAGGTCTTCAAGGGATTGCTGCTGTTCGCCGGAAGCGTGGCGATGGCGGTTCTTTATATATGGCTGTTCACCTCGGTTCTGGGCTTCGATCTTCCCAAGACACGCTTTCTCAAGGCTGAGAGAGCCCGCTGGGATGCGAGGATTGATCTGCTTAACACAAAACTCGACCGGTACAGTGAGACTCTGGAGGCTTTGAAGGTCAGGGACGACGACATCTACAGGTCGATTTTCGGAATGAACGAGATTCCTTCCGGTGTGCGTGAGGCCGGCATCGGAGGGGTTGACAGGTACTCTTTCCTGGATGGCCTTGAGGCTGACGACAGGTTGAAGAACACCGCGGTAAGGATTGATCGTCTGACCAGGATGACCTACGTGCAGAGCAAGTCTTTTGACGAGGTCTCCGCCGTCTCCAAGACCGCGGGCGACATGGTCTCGCACATTCCTGCGATTCCTCCGGTCCTGCCGGATCCCGCCAAGTATAAACTTTCAAGCACGTTCGGCTACCGGACGGATCCGTTTACGGGAAGAGCGAAGATGCACACAGGACTTGATTTCGCGATGAAGGTCGGCAACCCGGTCTACGCTACAGGTGACGGAGTGGTCGAGTCTGTCAAGTTTGAGTTCTTCGGCTACGGGAACTCTGTCACAATCGACCATGGATTCGGCTACAAGACCATCTATGCGCACCTTAATTCCGTCAATGTGATCGAAGGCATGAAGGTCAAGCGGGGAGATTGCATTGCGGAGAGCGGAAAGTCCGGGCGTTCCAGCGGCCCGCATCTTCACTATGAGGTTGTTTATAAGGGACAGAAAGTGAATCCCGCCAATTATCTTGACTTGTCGATGTCTGCGAAGGAATATTCGGAAATGGTCCGGGTCCGGGAGGAGGAGTCGGGCGTGTCACCTTCTTCCAGGCATAGCTTCAGTGTCAGGCGTCGTTGATGAGGAGGAAGTGGAATGAAGGAAAAATATGAGTTTGACAAGACGCGGATGGAATTCCGCAAGGTCACGCATTCGGCGTGGGCTGTTCTTGGCAAGGCGATGAAGTACTTTTTGGTGACGGCTTCATTGGCTGTTGTCTATTACGTTGTCTTCTCGTTTGTGATAAACACGGATTCTGAGCGCCAGCTAAAGAAAGAGAACCAGATGTACCGCGGCATGTACAATGATCTTGTCGCGAAGGAAGAATTGGTGGGGGATGTCCTTGAAGGTCTCAAGGCCAGGGACAACGAGATTTACAGGCGGCTGTTCAACTCTGACGCTCCGGATCTTGGCAATCTCTACTCCACTGGTTTTCTTTCAGATGTCGATTCTGTCCCGGACCGGATGATTGTTGAGTATTCAAGAGAGAAGTTGGACACGCTACGAAAGATTTCGGACAAGGTCGAGGCTAATTTCAGAAGGATAATGGCAGTGATCGCAGACAGTTCTGCCTCCCTTCCTCCGATGACGAATCCTTTGCCTGGGTTCTCGTATGCCAGGACGGGCGCGTCTGTGGGCGAGAGAATAAACCCGTTTTACAAATCCAAGGCGTTTCATGGTGGGCTTGACCTGATCTCCCAGCAAGGGGAGGCGGTGGTGGCCGCCGCTGATGGTGTGGTCAAGAGTGTGGTCCACTCGTCCAAAGGGCTTGGCAATGTCGTCACTATAGACCATGGCAACGGCTACATAACCCGTTACGCTCATCTTGAGAACACCCGGGTCTCCAAGGGCCAGAGAGTCTCGCGAGGGCAAAGGATCGGTCAGGTGGGGATGTCAGGCAACTCGTTCGCGCCTCATCTGCACTATGAGGTGTTCAAGGACACGCTGCGGATGGATCCTTTGAATTATCTTTTTGCGTCCGAGGGTCCGGATGACTATATGGGAATGCTTTTTATGTCTGTAAACACTGGACAATCAATGGATTAATAGATATGTACAATATGGAGAAGCTGTATTATACCATCGGAGAGGCCGCTGGGATATTGGGGGAGAGCACTTCCCTGGTGAGGTTCTGGTCCAACTCGTTTCCAAAATACATCAAGCCAAAAAGGAACGCTAAGGGGAATCGTCTCTTTACCGCGGAAGATCTTGACTGCTTGAAACAGATTCATCTGCTGGTCAAGGAACAGGGGTTGACACTCGAGGGCGCGGCCAGGAAACTTGCCGCTGAAAGAAAAACAGTGGACGGAAGGGTCAAGGCCCTGGACAGCCTCAAGGAAATACGCCGCCAGCTTGTCGAAGTCAAGAAATCATTGTGATCATGAAAGTCAAGGACATCGCTTCCGCCATCGAGGCGTTCGCGCCGCTTTCCGTTCAGGAAAGTTGGGACAACAGTGGTTTGATAATCGGTTCCCCCGAGCAGGATGTGCACGGCCTGCTGATTGGGTTTGACTGTACGCCTGAGCTCGTGGATGAGGCAGTACAGAGCGGCGCGGACATGATTCTGACACATCATCCGTTGATCTTCGGCGGCATTAAGAAAATTTCACCTGATGATCCGGTCGGGCTCTCTGTGCTCAAGGCCGCCGCGTCCGGAGTGGCTGTCTACGCCGCCCACACAAGCGCTGACAAGGTTCTGGGTGGAGTAAGCGGAGCGATGGCGAGGAGGCTGGGGCTTGAGGATGTCCGGATACTGGACGAGAATCCTGAGGGCTATGGCCTTGGCGCTGTGGGGAACCTTCCGGATCCGCTGGACGGGACCGGATTCATTGAATATGTCAAGTCGAGATTCGGCCTTAAGGTGGTCCGCTGCTCGCGTGTCCCTGAGCTGCCGATCAGGCGTGTGGCCATGTGCGGAGGCTCTGGCGGCTCACTGATCGGGAAGGCTTACAGGTCAGGTGCCCAGGCCTACCTTTGCGGAGACATTTCCTACCATCATTTCTTCACCACTAAAGATTTTATGGTCATTGACATAGGTCATTTCGAGGGAGAAGTGGAGATTGTGGACATATTATTTTCTCTGTTAAGGAAAAAATTTCCTAACTTTGCAATCCGTACCAGTGCGAACCTGGTGACAAGTAATCCGGTATTTTATTATTAGTCAGATAGCTATATGGCAACTAAAAAAATCAAGAAAGTTGAGACTCCGATAGACCAGAGGGAGACATTCGTCTCTCTCCAGAAGAATTTCGCTGACTCGGAGGTCAGTGTCGAGGAAAAGCTTAAGACACTCTACGCGCTTCAGAAAGCGGACTCCGCGATTGACAAGATCATGCAGATGCGCGGAGAGCTTCCTTCGGAAGTCGAGGCCCTTGAGAACGAGATCGCTGATTTGAAAGCCCGTCAGGCACAGGATGCCGCTGTCATCGAGGCCTACAATCAGACTATCGCTGAGAACAGGCAGAGCATCGTGGACTGTGACACGCAGATTGAGAAGTATCAGCAGCAGTTGAACGACATCTCCAACAGCCGTGAGTACGATTCAATCAATAAGGAGATAGAAAATCAGGGACTTCTTCGCCAGATCGCCCAGAAGAACATAGGCGACACCAAGGCCGCCATCGCTGAGAAGAAGGCTGACATCGAATCATTGAAGGATTACATTTCAATAAGAAGCGATGATCTCAAGGCCAAGAAGGAAGAGCTTGCCACGATCGTTGAGTCTACCTCCAAGGAGGAAAAGAAACTTCGCGCGGTCAGGGAGGAATGCGCCAAGAAGATCGATCCGAGAACCATGAGCGCCTATGACCGCATCCGTGCGAGTGTGCACAATCATCTTGCGGTGGTTTCTGTCTATAACGGTGATTCTTGCGGAGGTTGTTTCAACACGATCACGCCACAGCGTCTTGTCGACATCGCTTCGAACAAGAAGCTTATCATCTGCGAGCACTGCGGAAGAATTATTGTCAACCCCGATTTTGAATAGCAGATCAGCGCTTAACTTCTGACGACATGCCTGACCAACCCGGAAAGACGACCAAAAAGAAGGCGAGGCCAGTCAATCTAGACACGCTTGGGCTTGAGATGGGAAACAAACCGCCTCAAGCTCTTGAAGTCGAAGAGGCTGTCCTTGGCGCCATGTTGATCGAGCCTTCATCTGTGGATGCGGCGCTCGAGGAGTTGACCGCATCGTGCTTCTATGATCCCCGTCACAGGATGATCTTCGAAGCGATGAGCGAGCTTGTGAACGAGCATGTGTCAGTGGACATTGTGACCGTCAGCGCTAAGCTTCGAGGCAAAGGCAATCTTGAGGCTGTCGGTGGTCCGGTCGCTCTGGCGGGCCTTTCGGAAAAGGTTGGCGCCGCGGCCCACATCGAGTACTACATAAGGATTCTGAAGCAGAAGAGCATCCAAAGGGAGCTCATCACGGCATCTTATGAGATCCTCAAGGATTCATATGACGACTCCGTCAACGTGGATAACCTTATCGATGAGGCTCAGTCGAGGATCTACAGCGCCATTCAGAATAGTATAAAGAATGACGTCAAGGATGTCGGCTCGGTGATCAACGAGGCCATGAGGGAAGTCGAGAAGAACCAGAACGCTTCCGGCGGGCTCAGCGGCGTGCCGTCAGGTTTCCCTTCTTTGGACCGGGTCACGAGAGGATGGCAGAAGTCCGATCTGATCATACTTGCTGCAAGACCGTCCGTAGGAAAGACGGCATTTGCGCTTAATCTGGCCAGAAACGCGGCCGTGGACTATCACATGCCGGTCGCTGTGTTTTCTTTGGAGATGTCCGCGCTGCAGCTTGTCATGAGGCTCATGACTACCGAATCGGGTCTGTCCGCGGACAAGCTTAAGGGCGGTACCAAGCTTGATCCATGGGATTGGCAGCAGTTGGAGACCAGGCTTGCGTCTCTTTCAAAGGCTCCGTTGTACATCGATGACACCCCCAGCATTCCATTGATGGAGTTCCGCACCAAGATCAAGAGGCTTGTCAAGTCCAAGGATGTGAAACTTGTGATAGTGGATTATCTTCAGCTGATGCAGGGCCCGGTCGAGCTTCGCGGAATGCGCGAGCAGGAGGTCGCTGCCATTTCCAGGACATTGAAGGCGACAGCCAAGGAGTTGAATGTCCCTATCATTGCCTTGTCCCAGTTGTCCAGGGACGCTGTCAAGAGAACCGGGGGCAACGGGAAGCCCCAACTGAGCGACCTGCGTGAGTCCGGGTCGATCGAGCAGGATGCTGACATGGTGATCTTCATTCACCGCCCAGACTATGTCGGCCTTGGAGAGACCCCTGATGGAAAGGAGACGACGCAGGTCATCATTGCCAAGCACCGTAACGGTGAGGTCTGTGACATTGACATGCTGTTCAAGGCCGAGCAGGTCCGCTTCGTCGAACCTGGTGATTCGTTGTCCGCCAAGGCTGAGGCCATGGGGACGGAGTCGGCCATGAACTCGGCGATGAACAGTGAGTTTGACAATAACACGGATTTTTGATGAAACGCAAAATTCTCCTCAGTGCCTTCATGGCGGTCATGTTCTTTCTCTCATCGGTGTGTGCCTATGCTGGTGGAGAAGGGAAATGCGTTCCTGTGAAGAAACTTAGTGAAGAGAGTCTGGCTTTCAAAGGTGGTGAGAAACTTGTGTACACCATCCACTACAAATGGGGACTCATCAATGCCGATGTCGCCCAGGCGACTTTAAGTCTGGACACCACTGTCCTCAACGGCCGAAAAGTCTTTCATGCATCATTGACGGGGAAGACGCAGAAATTTTACGAGAAATTCTTTCGGGTCAAGGAGGATCTTGACTCATGGTTCACCCGCGACGGACTTGAGCCGATGAAGTTCACTAGGTTTGCCAGAGAAGGAAAATATACATGCACGAACTTGTATTCCTACGTCAGAACCCCGGGTGATGAGCACATCAAGGCGTCCCTGAGCAATTCCCGCAGGGGCGAGTTTTCGGCGACCCTTCCGTTGGACAAATGCACCTATGATATTCCGCTGATGTATCATGTCCTGCGCAACATAGATCTGGCGGGGCTTGATGAAGGACACAACTATCCGATGACCTTTGCGGTTGATGATGAGGTCTATACTCTGCATTTCAGTTATTTGGGGAAAGAAGTCAGAAGTGTGGACGGAATAGGTTCCGTCAGATGCCTGAAGTTTGGTTTCGAAGTGGTCTCAGGAGAGGTCTTCTCAGGCGACTCTGACCTTTTTGTCTGGTTCTCCGATGACGACAACAGGATTCCTGTAAGATTTTCGGCCCCTTTGAAGGTCGGCCAGGTCCAGGGACGCCTCCGAAGTTGTTCGGAGTTAAAGAATCCATTTTCTTCAATAATCGAATAGCATGGCCGCTGGAGAAATCACACATATAGGAAAGGTTGTGTCCGTTGGAAAAGACTCGGTTACTGTCCAGATCGTCTCGGAGTCCGCGTGTGCCTCCTGCCATGCGGCGGGGCTTTGCGGAGCTTCTGAGTCTAAAAGGAAGATTGTCAAGGTGCCGGTCCGCGGAGATCAGGCGTATTCAGTGGGGCAGGAGGTTGAGGTTTGTCTTGCCGGAAAGATGGGACTTAAGGCTGTTCTGCTTTCTTATGTGATTCCTTTGGTGATATTATTGATTTTAGTGTTATCTTTGTCCTCGATTGGACTCGGTGAGCTGACCTGCGGGCTGGCTTCGATCGGAGGGATCGCAGTGTATTACCTCATACTCTATTTCTGCAGGAGCAGCCTTGCGGAAGAGTATGTGTTTTATGTTCGGAAATAACTAATTAATTAGCTTTTATTTGGCTTTATGACAACAACAATCATTTGGACCATCGCAGTCATCACGGGACTTGGCCTCCTGCTTGCGCTGGCTCTCTATCTTGTCGCTCAGCGGTTCAAGGTGGAGGAAGACCCGCGTATCGAAGAGGTGGAGAAGGTCATGCCTGGCGCCAACTGCGGCGGTTGTGGTTTCGCCGGTTGCCACGCGTTCGCCGAGGCTGCGGTGAAGGCCCCGAATCTGGACAACAATTATTGTCCTGTAGGAGGCATCGAGACAATGAAGAAGGTCGCCGCCATCCTCGGCTATGAGGTAAAGGAAAAGGCGCCTATGGTGGCTGTGGTGCGATGCGGTGGCACCTGCGCCGCCAGACCAAGGATCAATGAATATGACGGCGCGGCCTCATGCAAGGTCAAGGCCGCTCTCTATGCCGGAGACACAGGCTGCTCTTACGGCTGCCTTGGCTGCGGTGACTGCGTGTCCGCCTGCCGGTTCGGAGCTCTTTCGATGGATCCGCGGACCGGTCTTCCGGTTGTGGACCAGGAGAGGTGTACGGCCTGCGGTGCCTGCGTCAAGGCCTGTCCTAAGTCCATTATAGAACTCAGGGCCAAAGGGCCGCGCGGAATGAGGGTCTATGTCTCCTGTGTGAACAAGGACAAAGGGCCGGCTGTGAGGAAAGCCTGCTCGGCCGGTTGCATAGGCTGTGGGATCTGTGCCAAAACCTGCACGCATGGGGCGGTCACTGTCGAGAACAATGTGGCCTACATTGACTTCGCCAAGTGCAAGCTTTGCCGGGAGTGCGAGGCCATGTGCCCTACAGGCGCTATCATCGGGGTGAACTTCCCTAAGCCTCTGGACAAGGACGCAGTCAAGGCCCGTGTCCAGGAACGTCAGAAAAAGGCCAGAGAGGCTGCATCCGCGGCCGTAAAGAAGGAGGAACAGAATAATGGCTAGAAGAACATTCTCAATCGGAGGTGTGCATCCGGATGACGCCAAGATCTCGCGCGGATGCGCCATAGAGGCCCTTCCGGTGCCTGGAACCGTGTATATTTCCCTTTCCCAGCACATCGGCGCTCCGGCAAAGCCGGTTGTCGCCGCAGGTGATAAGGTCAAGGTCGGCCAGCCGATCGCCGAGCCGGGCGGATTCGTGTCCGCGTTCATCCACTCTTCCGTCTCAGGAACAGTGAAGTCCATCGGCCCGCGCAAGGATCTCGCCGGCAACACTCAAACTTACATTGAGATCGCCGTCGAGGGAGATGAGTGGGCTGATGGCATTGACCGTTCCGAGGACCTCATCACTGACATTCCAGAGGACGGAAAATCCATCATCGAGAAAATTCGTCTCGGCGGAGTCGTCGGACTTGGCGGAGCCACTTTCCCGACCCATGTAAAGCTCACGCCTCCCCCGGGAAAGAAGTGCGAGATGCTGATCATCAATGGTTGCGAATGCGAACCTTACCTTACGTCTGACTTCCGGACCCTTCTTGAGAAAGGTGAGCAGGTCGTTGTCGGAACGGCCCTGATCAAGCAGGCTCTCGGCGTCGCTGACGCCACCATCGCCATAGAGGACAACAAGCCTGAGGCGATCGAGCATATTCAGAAAGTGCTTTCAGAGCTGAAGGGCAGATCCTCGAAGTTCGATGGCATCGTGGTGCTTCCTTTGATGAAGAAGTATCCGGAGGGTGGCGAGAAGCAGCTTATCGATGCTGTGATGCACCGTCAGGTGAAATCCGGCGGCCTGCCCATTGATGTGGGCGCGGTTGTCCAGAACGTTGCCACAGCTCTTGCCGTCTATGACGCGGTGCAGAAGAACAAGCCGTTGATTGACAATTCGGTGACCGTGACGGGTGAGTGCTTTCCAAGACAGGCCAACCTCCTTGTCAGGGTAGGAACACCGCTCCGCTACATAATCGACTATCTCGGAGGAGTTCCCGAGAATGCAGCCAAGATCATCAGCGGAGGTCCGATGATGGGCAAGGCCATAGCCAATCTCGATGCCGCTACTCTTAAGGGAACAGGGGCACTTCTGTTCCTGACTGAGGAGCAGACGAAGAGGCATCAGGCGGGACATTGCATCCGTTGCGGAAAATGCGCGGACGCCTGTCCGATGGGGTTGGAGCCGTTCCTGCTGTATCGCTTGGCCAAGGCAGGCAAGGTTGACGAACTTGAGGCCAACGCCGTTCAGGATTGCATCCAGTGCGGATGCTGTCTTTACACCTGCCCATCCTACATTCCGCTGCTGGACATCATCAGCATTGCAAGGGGACAGGTCATGGGAATAATGAAGGCCCGTGCGGCTGCCGCCAAGGCTGCCGCGGAAGCCGCAAAAGCAAAAACTGTTTAAGAATATGGAAAGATTGTTGGTTTCACCGTCTCCGCACATTCATTCCAAGACCACTACCTCGGTCTTGATGAGGGATGTCGTGATTGCCTTGATTCCTGCCATAGCGGTCTCGGTTGTCTTCTATGGCCTTGCCGCCCTGCTGGTTCTGGCTGTCAGCGTCATCTCCTGTGTCTTGCTGGAGTATTTGATCACAAAATATCTTCTTAAGGCGCCGTCAACGGTCGGAGACTGGTCCGCCGCGGTGACAGGCATACTGCTGGCGCTCAACCTGCCGGTGTCTACTCCTTGGTGGGTGGTTTTCATCGGTGCCCTGGTGGCTGTCGGGGTCGCTAAGATGACATTCGGCGGGCTTGGACAAAATGTGTTCAACCCGGCTCTTGCCGGTCGTGTGTTCCTGCTCATCTCATTCCCGACCTACATGACCAATTGGGCTATTCCAGGTGGTCTTTTCGGGGCTGACGCGGTCTCCGGGGCGACACCTCTGGGCATCATAAACGAGGGGCTGATGAAAGGTCTCTCCGCCTCGGACCTGATTGCCCAGAATGGCTTTACCGCATCTCAGATGCTGTTTGCCAACATCGGCGGGTCGGCCGGTGAGGCAAGTGCCATCGCGATTCTGATAGGCTTCATCTACCTGCTTGCCCGCAAGGTCATAAAACCATGGATAACCCTTTCCATCCTTGGAACAGTGGCTGTGGTATCATGCCTCTTCTGGATGGCCGACCCCGCCCGCTTCACGGGTCCTGTTTTCAACCTTCTCACCGGTGGCCTTCTTTTGGGGGCGTGTTTCATGGCTACAGACTATGTCACTTCTCCGGTGAGCACGAAAGGCGGGATCATTTTTGGTGTCGGGATCGGTTTCATCACCTTGATGATCAGGTATTTCGGATCTTATCCTGAAGGTGTGAGCTTCGCTATTCTTATAATGAACTCGACGGTTCCGCTGCTTGACAGGTGGTTCCATCAGAAAAAATACGGGAGGGCTTAGACTATGGCTGTAAAATCAAATCTCGCGACAATGGCGGTCTGCCTGACGGTGGTCTGCCTTGTCTGCTCGGCGCTTCTTGGCGGAATGTACGCTTTGACCGCCGAGCCGATCGCCAAGGCAAACGCTGACATCCTCAGAGCCTCAATAGGAGCCGTGCTCCCGGAGGGGGGCGAACTCTCCGAGGCAAAGCCGATCGAGGTCGGAGGCCAGGCTTCTGAATATTATGTCAGCGCCAAGGATGGCGCTCCTGTGGCCTACGCCGTGAAATCCACCACTGTGGGCTTCGGAGGGCCTCTGGTCCTGATGGTCGGCATTACCGCCGACGGGGTTGTCTACAACACATCTGTCCTGTCGCAGAACGAGACCCCCGGACTTGGAGCCAAGTGCGGCACCGATGAGAAGTTCATGAATCAGTTCAAGGGCTTTGACCCGGAGACAAAGAGCCTTACGGTCAAGAAGGACGGTGGCGATGTGGATGCCATAACCGCTTCCACAATCACCTCAAGGGCTTACGCGCTTGCCGTTGAAAACGCCGTCGACGCTTTAAAATCAATCAAAGGAGAATAGGCTATGAGCAGTAAGAAACTGAATCTTTTCACAAAAGGTTTCCTGAAGGAAAATCCTACCTTTGTCCTGCTTCTGGGCATGTGCCCTACGCTTGCGACCACAACGTCCGCCATCAACGGTCTGAGTATGGGACTTGCGACGCTGTTTGTCCTTGTGCTCTCGAACATCGCCATCTCGGCCATCGCTCCTGTGGTACCGGACAAGGTGCACATTCCGGTCTATATAGTGGTCATCGCCACTTTCGTGACGATACTCCAGTTCGCGATGCAGGCCTACACTCCGGCCATGTACGCGACACTCGGCCTGTTCATCCCGCTCATTGTCGTTAACTGCATCGTCCTGGGACGCGCCGAGGCCTTCGCCAGCAAGAACGGCATCATCGACTCCGCCCTTGACGGACTTGGAATCGGATGCGGCTTTACAATTTCCCTGACGGTTATCGGAATCGTCCGCGAGATCCTGGGAAGCGGCTCTGTCTTCGGCCTCAAACTGATCTCCGGTGACGGAATCCTTGTGTTTGTGATGGCTCCGGGCGCTTTCCTTGCCCTTGGCTATCTTATGGTACTGTTCAACAAAATCGCTAAAAAGAACTAAGCCATGGAATATTTTCTTATAATAATCTCCGCGATATTCGTCAACAACATCATGCTTGCCCAGTTCCTGGGCACATGTCCGTTTTTGGGTGTCTCCAACAAGATTTCCACGGCGACCGGCATGGCCGGTGCGGTGTGCTTCGTGATCACCCTCGCGACTTTGGTGACATATCTCATCAACCAGTATCTTCTTGAGACCTTCGGCCTTCAGTTCCTGCAGACCATCGCGTTCATCCTTGTGATAGCGGCCTTGGTGCAGATGGTCGAGATTGTGCTGAAGAAGATCAGCCCATCCCTCTACCAGGCCCTTGGAATATTCCTTCCTCTGATCACCACGAACTGCGCCGTGCTTGGTGTCGCTCTCAATGTGGTGACAAAGGAGTTCGCCTTCGGCGGACCGGCTCATATGCTGAACCTCGGTGAGTCAGTTGTGTATGCCTTCGCCACCGCAGTCGGCTACGGAATGGCTCTCGTGCTGTTCGCCGGCCTTCGCGAGCACCTCGACTTGAATGATGTCCCTAAGCCGTTCAAAGGCATTCCGATAGCCCTTGTGACCGCCGGAATCCTTGCCATGGCGTTTATGGGATTCTCGGGTTTAGTATAGATTTTGCAGAAGACAACAGCCTTGTTTGATCTCATTAATTTTAACGGTTATGAAAAAGGCATTTTTGGCTCTTGTGATTCTGTTAGGTTCTGCGGTTCTTGCGTCTGCGCAGCCAAAATCAATCGGCGGCAGGCTCGGCAACTATGGGATTGACGTCAGCTACGAGAACTACGTGATGGGAGGACCTGATTTTCTGGAATTCGGTTTGGGTTTGGACAACGGATTCAGTACTAGTGATTTTCATGTGGATGGCATCTACAATTTCATGATTGTCCAGCCGGACTGGACTCCTAAGGGCAGGTGGGGTTTTTATGCCGGTCCTGGAGCCAGCGTGGCTTTGTGGAAGAATGACAAGGATGAGAACACGGTTTATGCCGGATTTGTGGGTAATGTCGGTTTGGAATACACATTTGATTTTCCTCTTCAACTTTCCTTGGATTTCCGCCCGAGGCTGATGTTTGGCGATGGAGGAGTAAGAGGTGACGGTCCGTTCACATTGGGCATCGGAGTCCGTTACGCTTTTTAGCAAGCGGTGAGGATTGCCCTGTGGAACCATAGAAGGCTTATGCTTCACGATAAAGTGAGGATTTCCGGACGGAAATCCTCACTTTATTGCTTATTATTTGGTATTTTTGTGATTGGAACGTGGCCGAGGGCATCCTCGGGCTAAAAATCATTGGAAATGATGAGCCGGAAATTCACGCTCGGCATCAAATGGGCCGAGGATGTAATATTCAATGGCAGGAAGATAGGACTTTCCGATCTTCCGTTGAATGATGTAGAGGCCTGTTATGATTTTCTGAAGGAGTTCGCCTCAGAGAAGGTTATCTACGGGATAAACACAGGTTTCGGTCCCATGGCTCAGTGGAGGGTGGATGACAAGTATCTGAAAGATCTTCAGTACAACATAATAAGAAGCCATTCCACGGGAGCCGGCGAGCCTTTGGAGGACATTTACGTCAAGGCGGCGATGATCGCCCGTCTGGGAACGTTCCTACAGGCCCGTTCGGGTGTGCATCCGGATCTGGTCAAGTTGTTGGTGGAGATGATCGACAGGAACATCTTCCCGTACATCCCCCAGCACGGCAGTGTCGGCGCGAGCGGCGACTTGGTCCAATTGGCGCACATGGCTCTCTGCATGATCGGTGAAGGAAAGGTTCATTACAAAGGTGAGTGGCGTCCGTCCGCCGAGGTACTGAAAGAGAATGGTCTGGAGCCGTTCAAGATTCATATTCGTGAGGGATTGTCGATCTCCAACGGGACCTCTTTCATGACGGGGATCGGAGTTGTCAACCAGGTCTATGCCGACAGGCTTCTGGATTGGGCGACGTTGGCATCCGTGATGATGAACGAGATCGCCTCGTCTTTTGATGACCTGATGTCAGAGGAGCTCAATGAGGTTCGTAGGCACGAGGGCCAACGGGTGATCGCGGAGAGGATGAGAAGGCTTGCCAAGGGGAGCGGTTGCCTTCGCAGGCGCGAGCATGACCTTTATGACTGCGGCCATGCATCACAGGGAACATTCGACCACAAGGTGCAGGCCTACTACTCTCTGCGGTGCACCCCGCAGATTCTTGGTCCGGTCTACGAGACATTCTCAAACGCCCGCAGGGTGCTGGAGGAGGAACTCAACTCCGCCTGTGACAACCCTATTGTGGATCATGTCGCGAGGAATGTCTTCCACGGCGGCAATTTCCACGGAGACTACATCTCCCTGGAGGAGGACAAGGTGAAGATCGCCACGGTAAGGATGGCGATGACTGCCGAGCGCCAGCTCAACTATCTGTTCCATGACAGGATCAACGGAATCCTTCCGCCGTTCCTGAACATGGGGACTCTCGGCCTGAACTACGGAATGCAGGCATGTCAGTTCACGGCGACATCAACCACGGCGGAGTGCCAGACACTTGCCATGCCTAACTATGTTCACAGCATTCCTAACAATAATGACAATCAGGACATTGTCAGCATGGGCACCAACACGGCTCTGCTCGCCAAGCGTGTCATCGACAACACCTATCAGGTCTTTGCGATCCAATTCATCGCTCTGGCCCAGGCGGTTGACTGTCTCGGAATCGCAGACAGGATCGCTCCGACTTCCAGGAAGGTCTATGATGATGTCCGTGCGATCATCCCTAAGTTCGTGGAAGACAATCCATTCTACGAGCAGATAGCGGCCGTGGAATCTTATCTGAGAAACAACCCGTTAAATCTTAAATAGATGGAACTGTTTCCTGAACTCGAAAAGAGGTATACCAAAGACCAGTTTACCGCCCGTGAGGCGCAGCGGATGGCTGAGTTCATCGCTTTCGGCCCGATTGTCTTCCAGGCGTCACGCCTGTTGGTGAGATACGGCATCCTGGATCTTCTCCGCGACCATCGCGAAGGACTGACGGAGAAAGAGATCGTCGAGAATGTCGGGGTCTCTGAATATGCCGTAAAGTGTCTTCTGGAAGCCGGCCTCAGCATTGGAACTGTGCTGGTTGACGCCGAGACAGACCGGTTCACAATCTCCAAGGTAGGCTGGTTTCTGCTGACCGACGAGGCTACGAAAGTCAACATGGATTTCAACAATGATGTCAACTATGAGGGATTTTTCTATCTCGACGAGTCTTTCAGGGAGCATCGTCCGGCGGGGCTGAAATGTCTGGGAAACTGGAATACTATCTACGAGGGGCTGTCGTCCCTTCCTGAGCCGGCCAGGACAAGCTGGTTCGCGTTCGATCACTTCTATTCAAACAATTCTTTCGAGGAGGCGTTGAAGATAATATTCGACCGTCCTGTGAGGTATCTGCTTGATGTCGGCGGCAACACCGGCAAATGGGCGCTCCAGTGCGTCGGTTTCGATCCGGAGGTGGAGGTCACTGTTTTCGACCTGCCGCAGCAGATGGAGCTTATGCGGAAAGAAACGGCCGGTAAGCCCGGGGCGGAGAGGATCCACGGCTGCGGAGGCAACCTGCTCGACCCGGAGACAAGATTCCCTGTTGACAATGAATATGACCTCATCTGGATGAGCCAGTTCCTGGATTGTTTCTCCGAGGATGAGATCCTGAGCATTCTGAGCAGGGCGGCCGAGATTCTCCGCCCGGGAGCACGGCTCTGCATAATGGAGCTTCTTTGGAACCGCCAGCGCTTTGAACCTGCGGCTTTCTGTCTGACAATGACCAGCTTGTACTTCACCGCGATGGCTAACGGCAACAGCAAGATGTACTACTCCGAGGATTTGACAAGGCTTATAGAGAAGGCCGGGATGAAGGTCGAGAAGATCATCGACGGCATCGGCCAGGGACACAACATATTGATTTGCGTTAAAGAATAAAAGATCATAATAATGAGTAAGGAAGAAATAATCACCAAAGTCAACGGATTCCTCGTTGACGAGTTTGAGATTGATGCGGCGCTTTTGAACGACAATGCCGCTCTTAAAAAGGATCTTGGCATTGACAGCCTTGACATCGTTGACATCATCGTCTTGATTGACAAGGAATTCGGCGTGAAGGTCAAGGCCGAGGAACTCGGGAGGCTCACCACTCTGGGCAGCCTTTACGATTTCATCGAGGAGAAGATCGCTTAGGGGCTTTTGGCCTGTGAATATGCCGGAGAGCGGAGAAAGGCAGTGGCAAGGCACGACTGACGGCACCTCGTGGATGCACGGGGCGCTGATCGGAATGATGAGGGTCGTTCCGCTGTGGGTCTTTTACCCGCTGATGAGTCTAGTAGTGCCGTTCTACATGATTTTCAATCACAAAGGGTACCTCTCCAACTATCATTACTTTCATCGCGTGCAGGGTTTCGGCCCGATCGGGTCTTTTCTTCATGTGTTTGCCTGCCATTGGATGTTCGGCGCGGTGATCATTGACCGGTTCGCCTCGTATTCCGGAAAGAAATTCAGTATGGAGGTCCCTAGGATGTCCTTGTACGAGAAACTCTGTGCCGGAAACGCAGGTTTCGTGCAGATCAGCTCACATATCGGCAACGAAGAACTTGCCGGCTACGAGTTGAGGGCAACGAAAAGGATCAACGCCCTTGTGTTCGGCGGTGAAGGCAAGACCTTGACAGAGAACAGGGAAAGGATTCTGGGCGGGAACAATGTCCGTCTGGTGAGCATTTCCGGGGATATGTCCCACCTCGTGATCCTGAACAACGCCCTTGCGGACGGAGAGATCGTGAATATTCACGGCGACAGGGTATTCGGATCGAACCGCACAGTCCGCCGCGAGATTCTTGGGGCTGAGGCTGAGCTTCCTTTGGGGCCGTTCCTGCTGGCTTCCATGAGAGGTGTCCCGGCGGTCTCGGTCTTTGTGATGAAGGTCGGGCTGAGAAAGTACCGTGTGCATCTGTTCCGCCCGGACGAGGGGCTGGAAGGCTTGGATGTGAGGGAAAAGGCTGAGGCGATGGCGAAGGCCTATGCAAGTGAAATCACAGAGGTGCTTAGGCTTTATCCTGACCAATGGTTCAATTTTTACGAATTCTGGAAAAATGACTGAGGCGGACCTGAAAACTTTTGACTTCACATCGGTGGACATCACGGAACTTCTGCCACAGCGGAAACCTTTTGTCATGATTTCCAGTCTGTTGTCGTGCTCCTACGAGAAAACCGTGACAAGATTTCTGATTCAGGATGACAATGTTTTTGTTGATGGCGGGAGGCTTGTACCTGAAGGACTTGTGGAGAACATCGCCCAGACCTGCGCCGTAAGGATCGGCTTCATCAACAAGTACTTGCTCCATAAACCGGTCAGCGTGGGCTATGTCTGCGCCCTCAAGGATTTCAAGGTTCTTGGAACCCCGTCTGCCGGAGGGCCCATCGAGACTGAGATTGACCTCAAAGGGGAATTCGGAACTATGCTGATGGTGGATGCAAAGACAAAATCAGGCGGGAATATGATAGCGGAGGGCACGATGGTCATCGCCTTGGACGAAAGCAAGCCGGTCGGCGGACACAAGGCCGTGGTCAAGATTTCTGACAACATAATCTCCCCGCTGGGAACGACCACGGAGGAGAATTATGCCGCTGTCAAGGCCGGAAAATCGGCCTTGAGGCTCTACAAGTCTTCAAAAGACCTTCCAGAACCATTCTTCGCCTCGTTGATTGACGAGGATTCTTTAGCCGGTGAATATGCCGGGATGGATTCGTCGGCAAGGACCTGCGGACAAAATGGACTGGACGGCTTGTCACGTTTTGAAAAGCGGATAATCCTGTCTGTGTCAAAGGCATTGAAAGGAACCGGCATAGATCCGGCTTCCGATGACGTGCTGTTCGTGATTTCATCCACTAAAGGCAATGTTGAGTTGCTGGACAGCGAGGCCGAGCCTTGCGGCAGTGATCCGTCCGTGAGGGAAAGACTTGGGAACTCCGCTGAGAAGGTCGCCGGATTCTTCGGCAACAGAAACACCCCTTTGGTGGTCTCTAACGCCTGCATCTCAGGGCTTTGCGCCCAGATCGCCGCGATGAGGCAACTCAAGGCCGGAAAATACGGAACGGTGATCGTGACCGGGTCCGATGTCCAGTCCAGATTCATCATCTCCGGGTTCCAGTCGTTCAAGGCGTTGTCCCAGGAGGCTTGCAGACCGTTCGACGCTCATAGGAGGGGTCTGAACCTTGGGGAGGCCGCCGCCACGATCATATTCCGGTACAAGATCCCCGGACCGGAGGATTGGGTCCTTGTCCGCGGGGCGGTCCGCAATGACGCGAACCACATCTCGGGACCGTCAAGAACCGGAGAGGGGAGTCTCAGGGCCATAAAGGCGGCACTGGGGGATCTGGGACCAGAGGAACTGGCTCTTGTATCGGTTCACGGCACTTCTACTGCCTACAATGACGAGATGGAGTCGATCGCTTTGACCAGGGCAGGATTGCAGGACGTGCCTGTGAACAGCCTGAAAGGCTATTTCGGCCACACGATGGGAGCGGCGGGTATCCTTGAGACCGTCCTTTCGATGGCTTCTGTCGATGACGGAACCGTGCTTGGGACACGAGGGTATTCAGAATGCGGGGTTTCCTGCCCGCTGGACATCTCGCCAGAACCGAGAAAGACGGCAAAGAGGGCGTTCGCCAAGCTGCTGTCAGGGTTCGGAGGCTGCAACGCCGCCGGCATATTCATAAAAGGAGATCTCTTTTTGAAAGGAGGAGAAAGATGAAAGTCAAGGCGCGCGTCTCAATCACACCGGAAAAAGTGGTTGTCGGGAGAAAAATTCTTACCTTTGACTCAACGGGAGCCGAACTCCTGGTGGAGATTTACAGAAAGATAGTGGGGGACTACCCCAAGTTCTTCAAGATGGATCCTTTGGCCCGTCTTGGATTTGTCGCCTCGGAATTGCTGCTGAACGAAGAGGCTCCGAGAAGAACAGACTGCGAGGACAGGGCCGTTATACTCTTCAACCGCAGTGCCTCACTTGCGGATGACGTTGAGTATCAGAAGACTATCGGGAAAGAGAACTTCTTTCCAAGCCCTGCGGTGTTCGTGTACACCCTGCCGAACATTGTGACCGGAGAGATCGCCATCCGCAACAAGTACTACGGGGAGACTTCCTTTTATGTGCTTGAGAACAAGGACGAGGCGGTGATGAAAGAGGTTGTCGGGCAGGCGTTTCAGGATCCGGTGACGGAATCCGCGATTGCAGGCTGGCTGGAATGCTCTGATCCCGGACATTTTGAGGCTGATTTATATTTAATACAGGAAAAATAATATGGACGCACTTATCAACGAATTGAAAGAGAAGATCATCGAGGCTCTCAAGCTTGTTGATCTCAAACCGGAGGACATCGACGCTGACGCCCCTCTCTTCGGTGAGGGACTTGGCCTTGACTCCATTGACGCCTTGGAACTTATGCTGCTTTTGGAGAAGAACTACGGAATCAAACTGAAGAATCCCGCCGAAGGCAAGGAGGTCTTCAAGTCAGTAAGAACTATGGCCGAGTACATCAAGGCTGACCAGTCGAAGTAAGTGTCCGGGAGAATCGTCATAACAGGATCTGGAATCATCTCCGCCATCGGGGTGGGGAAGGAGGAGACATTGCGTTCCCTCACCGCCCGCAGGAGCGGCGTCGGGAGCCTTAGACATCTGCAGACCGCTCACTCTGACCTTCCTTGCGGGGAGGTGAATATGTCCGACGGGGAACTCAAGAACGCTCTCGGACTTCCTTCAGGCAGGATTGTCCCCCGGACAACATTGCTTGGGATCATGGCGGTCAAGGAGGCTATGGAGGAGGCCGGAGTCAAAGGCTCGGACCGTTCGGCCTTGATCTCGGGAACGACTGTCGGCGGGATGGATGTGACCGAGCGTCATTACCTTCAGGGTGATGACCGGTCTCTTTCCCGTCTTCACGACTGCGGAAGCTGCACGGACGCGATAGCGGATTTTTTCGGTGGCTTCTCCCTTGTGACCACAACCTCAACCGCCTGTTCATCAGCGGCGAACTCGATCATGTTCGGAGCTGACCTGATAAAGAATGGCCGCTGTGAAGTCGCGGTCGCCGGCGGTGCCGAATGCCTGACCAGATACCATCTCAACGGATTCAATTCCCTGAAGATTCTGGACAGCGAGCCTTGCCGGCCGTTCGACGCGACCCGTAACGGGTTGAATCTCGGCGAAGGAGCCGGATTCGTGGTCCTTGAGAGTGAGGAACATGCCTTGAAGAGAGGCGCGCATCCGCTCGGGGTTCTGGACGGCTACGGCAACGCCTGCGACGCTTTCCACCAGACAGCCTCTTCGGATGATGGCGAAGGCGCTTTCCTGGCGATGTACAAAGCATTGAATATGTCTGGGTTGGGACCTTCGGACATCGACTATGTGAATGCCCACGGCACGGCCACACCTAACAACGACGCCAGCGAAAGCCGGGCGATGTTCCGTCTTTTCGGAGACAGTATCCCTCCTGTGTCTTCCACAAAGGCGTTCACCGGTCACACGACCAGCGCGGCCGGCAGCATCGAGGCTGTGATCTGTCTCCTTGCCATCAAGCACGGATTCATCCCTGCCAACCTTAATTGGAAGGAAGCGTTCGAGGGTGGCGTAATCCCGGAGTCGGAAGGGCGTGAGGGCATCGCTCTCAATCACGTTCTGTGCAATTCATTCGGTTTCGGAGGCAATGACTCATCCCTGTTGATCTCGCGTTATGACAGATAGGATTTACATACGTTCAGCGGCCCAGATCTCCGTTCAGAAGCCTCTCCGCGAGGACTGGATGACAGATCCCGTACAGTGTTCTGAACCTTATCTCAGAAGTCAGGATCCGGATTTCAAGCCGTTCCTGAATCCTATGCAGGCACGCAGGATGGGTTTGATCCTCAAACGGGCGATAGCGGTCTCACTTACCGCCCTGAAGGAGGCCGGAATCGAATGTCCGGACGCCATATTCACAGGCACGGGACTCGGCTGCATGGAGAACACGGAGAATTTCCTGACGGCGATGAGCCGGGATGGAGAGGATATGCTTCCTCCTACATATTTTATGATGTCCACCCACAACACGATCAGTTCGGCGGTGGCCATCCTGCTTCGTTGCCGAGGGCACAACTGCACATATTCACAGAAAGACATCTCCTTTGAGAGCGCGTTGCTGGACGCTTTCATGCAGCTTCAGTCCGGAAGAATCTCCAATGCCCTTGTCGGAGCGCACGATGAGACGACACCGGACACCTACGATCTTTTGAAAGGCGCCGGGTACTTCGGTGATGGTGCCACCGCCGCCGAAGCCTCTTCCGCATTCGTGTTGTCCGGATCTCCGGTCCGGGAGACCGCCGAAGGGACCGATGGGGCATCGAAGAAACCTCTCTGCGAACTGTCCGATGTCCGGATCCTCCACTCTCCGAAGAATCTGGAAACAATTGTCAATGAATATCATGCCTCTCACGTCATCCGGAGCGCGGACTATTTCAAACTGTTCGGCAAATGCTTCTCGACATCCGGATTAGGAATCTACGGGGCCGCGATGAGGATCTTCAAAGGCCTTGACAAGGACATCCTTGTCGTGAACGACGCCGGTGAGGATGTCGGATTGGTTTATCTCAAAAGCTTATGTTAAGACTGCTGACACTGTCCGTTGTCCAGAGCCTCCTGCTTTCCGGAGGCCAGGTGCTTCTCAAGTTCGCCCTTGAGAGGATGGGCAGTTTTGAATGGACGTGGGCGTTTTTCGGCCGTCTGCTCGTCAACTGGTGGTTCCTTGGCTGCGGCCTCTGCTATGCCGGAGGCACGGTCCTGTGGATGTACATCCTCAAGAGATACCCGTTCAGCATGGCCTACCCGATGATCAGCCTGAGTTATGTGTTCGGGATGCTCGCAGCCATATTCATTTTCCATGAGAACATTCCCGCCACCCGTTGGATCGGGGTTTTTCTGATCATCAGTGGCTGTGTGTTTATAGCTAAATGATTATGAAAAGTTTAAGAATAATATTCATTGGCCTTGCGCTGCTTTCCGCCGTTTCATCGGCTTCCGGCGCCGACTATAAGCCGCTCACAGAGGCGCAGACCGCAGAGGCCATCAAAAGGATCGACGCTTCCTGCGCCGGGATCAAGAGCCTGGAGGCAGACTTCAAGCAGGTAAAGGACATAGCCATCCTTCAGGAGAAGATGGTCTCCACAGGCAAAATGTGGTTCGCCGACGGAATGTTGAGGTGGGAATATGTCTCCCCGTACACCTATCTTTTCATCCTGAACAAAGAGAAGGTGCTTCTCCAGAGCAGCCAGACCTCCAGCAAGATGGATGTGGGCACGAACAGGCTTTTCAAGTCCATCGCGAGGATCATTATGGACAGCATAACGGGGCAGGGGTTGTCTGGCTCCGGAGACTTCAGGGTGCGGATGTTTCTTGACGGTGGCTGCTATGTGGCTGAGATGGAGCCTCTAAAAAAAGAGATGAAGCAGATGTTCAAGACAGTCCGCCTGCATTTCGGCAAGGATATGAAGGTCATTGATGTGGATTTGATTGACAACAGCGGCGTGACGATGATCACGATCCTGAACGCTGAATATAACAAGACGGTCGATGAGAAGGTTTTTGTTGTTGATTAGTCTGCTTCTGTTGACGGCCGCCACTTCGCTGGCTTCTTCTGTGGATGGTTGTCTGTTTCCGTTCGATGAAGGCGAGGCTGCCCGCTATACCGTGGCCATAACCTTCAAAAACGCCTCTTTCTCAGGAATATGCGTGATCAAGAGGATGGACGGTGTCATCACAGGATCCGTAGTCAACGAGTTCGGCATCAGGGTCTTTGACTTCAAGATGACAAGTGGCCGCCGACGAGTCAAACTGCTCAACGTGATGAAGCCTCTGGACAAATGCCTCATACGCAAGACGATAGCCAGAGACCTCAAACGACTATTCAACTCCTCCGCCACTGATGAATATATTTCCGTCGACGGCTCCAATGTCATTATGCGAAGGCCAGACCGCAGCTACACTTTCTCAAAAATGAATATCCCCGAATGAGACTTTCAGGCACATTCTTCACTATCCTTTCCATAAAAGAGACCGAGGGAGGATTCGAGCCACTCATCAGGCTCGAACCTGACAATGTGATCTTCAAGTCCCATTTTCCGGACTATCCGATCACTCCCGGAGCCGTACAGATCCGTGTGGCGACAGAACTGCTGGAAATGCGTTTGGACAAGTCGTTGACCCTTTCACGGGTCGCTGACCTCAAGTTCATGGAGCCTCTTTACCCCGGGGCCGAGGTGACATATTCATTCACAAAGATGACGCTGACGGACGGCATCCAGAAAGTGGAACTCACCGTCCGCTCGGAGGAAAAAGTCTTCTCACGGATGAGTCTTGAATATGCCATCACATCGGCGGACCCGGTGACCATCCTGAAGCAGTTGAAAACCTGCGTCATTGTCCCCGTCTATAACAATGCCGGAACAATCAAGGATCTGGTACAGAGAACGTTGAGGTTCTGCAAAGACGTGATTGTCGTGGATGACGGCAGCACGGACGGCTCCTCTGGCTCCTTGTCAGAAACCGGCGCTGTGGTTGTCCGCTACGAGAGAAACCGTGGCAAAGGCCACGCCCTCAAAACCGGCTTCAGTGAAGCCAAGGCCCGGGGATTCGAGCGAGCCATCACCATAGACGCTGACGGCCAGCATTTCCCGGAGGATATCCCCGCGTTCGTGGCCCAGGCCAAAGAGCATCCGGACGCCATGCTTGTCGGAAGCCGCGATCTAAGGATGGAGAATATGCCGGGAGGCAACACTTTCGCCAACAAATTCTCGAATTTCTGGTTCAGACTCCAGACCGGAGTGAACCTCCCTGACACCCAATCCGGTTTCCGGCTCTATCAATTGAACCGCCTGGGGAGTCTCCGATTTCTGACCTATCGCTACGAGGCCGAGCTGGAACTCCTTGTGTTCCAATGCTGGAAAGGGGTACCGATGCGCCCTGTCGGAATCAACGTCTATTATCCGCCGGAAGGGGAGCGTGTCACCCATTTCCGCCCGTTTTGGGATTTCTTCCGCATCAGCGTCCTGAACACGGTATTGTGCGTTCTTGCTCTCTTTTACGGTCTGCCTTCCCGCTTGCTACGCAAAAAATGAGTATCTTCGCGGAACATTATCGTAAAAGAGGCGAGTGACAGACTTTTTTCTTAAGATCTACGACTTCCTTCAAGGAAGAAAATGGCTGGCTGCCCTTGTGGCCGCCATTCTTGCGGCTGTCTGTCTGTTTATGGCTTCAGGGCTGCATTATGAGGAGGACATCTCCAGGTTTCTGCCGGGAGACGAGGAAAGTTTGAGATACACCGAGGCTTACAACGCCCTTGGCAAAAAGAACAACATTGCCCTGGTTTTCTCGCCTAAAGACGGCTCGGAGGCAGATGAGGATGAGATTTCCGAGGCGATTCACGATTTCGAGGACGTGTTCGACGCCGTGGATTCCACCGGAATGGTCCCTCAAAGGCAGATAACCGTAGACGGCGGGATGGCACTCGAGATGATGGCGGGCGTCACATCCTCCTATCCTCTGTACATGACCGAGGCGGACTATCAGCGCATAGACTCACTTCTGAATATTCAAGGCTATGTCTCCAGGCAACTTGCCGAAGACCGCCTGTCTCTGATGTTTCCGACCGGGGACGCTGTGGCCGCCAATGTCCGCACGGATCCTTTGCGTCTGTTCACGCCTGTGCTTCAGCGGTTGAGAACCAGTGCCGCCAACTCGAACTACGACATTGCCGACGACTGCATATTCACAAAAGACGGTCATGGACTCGCATTTTTGACCTCCTCTTACGGCACGAGCGAGTCTGGGATGAACTCCAAGGTCGCCGATCTGGTTGATGATGCCATACAAAGACTTGAGACTGAGCATCCTGAGGTCTCCGTGTCCGCCGTGGGCGCGCCGCTGATCGCCGTGACAAACGCCGCGCAGATCAAGAAAGACAGCATATTGGCCATCTCTCTGGCCCTGCTTCTGATCGGTCTTCTGCTGGTGTTTACCTACAAACGCTTCTCTGACATCCTCTGGATAGTCATTTCAATCACATTCGGCTGGCTTTTCGCCGTCGGTGGCATCGCCCTGATCCGTGACAGCATGTCGATCATCGTCATCGGAGTCGCTTCCGTGATCATCGGCATAGCGGTTAACTATCCGCTGCATTTTATGGACGGTCTGAAATCGGGTGTGAGTCCCAGGCAGAACCTAAAGGAGATGGTCGAGCCGCTGCTTATCGGCAACATCACCACGATCGCCGCCTTCCTGTGCCTTGTCTGGCTGGATGCCGTGGCGATGCAGGATCTGGGGCTGTTCGGCTCGCTGATGCTGGCCGGTACGATAATATTCGTGCTTGTCTTCCTGCCAGTCTTCACCAAGGCCCGCAAAAATGTCGGCGGCACACTTGAGTTGGGACGGATTCTTCCGGACAAGGCTCCTTCTAACGGTTGGCTTCTTGCCGCCGTGATGGCTGTGACTGTGGTCATGTATTTCCTCAGCGGCCGGACGGAGTTCGATTCCGACATGAGGAACATCAACTACATGACCCAGAGCCAGAAACGTGACCTGGAGATGCTTCAGAGCGGATTGGAGCAGTCCGGCTACAACCAGATCTATGCCATCGCCGAAGGCCGGGATCAGGAGACCGCGCTTGAACTGAACGACAAACTGTTGGCGAGGCTGGACTCTCTGAAAGGCAGTGTAGCCTTTGTCAAAGGAGTCGGCAATTTCGCCCCGTCGGAGAAAACCCAGGCCGAAAGGATAGAGAGGTGGAATGCTTTCTGGGGCTGTGGCCGCGCGGAAAAGCTTCTGAAGGAATTGGCTGACGAAAGCCGGAGGCAAGGATTCTCGGAGTCGGCGTTCAGTCCGTTCAAGGATGTCCTGACCAAGGAATATGCCGTCTTGCCAACCGCTGTTGGCTCTCCGTTGATGAAGTCGTTTGACGATACATATATTATCAAAGATAATGGAAAATATCTAATTGTAAATCAAGTATATTCTGCTGGTGCCCCCAGTGCGGAGGCGATAAAGCGATCCCTGCGCTCTGAAGGGGCGCTTGCCTTCGACACCGGCGACATCAGCAACCGTCTTGTGTCAGTCCTTTCCGGGAGCTTTGACTTCATCGGCGCGATATGCAGCCTTGTGGTGTTCGTCTTCCTGTGCCTCAGTTTCCGCCGTTTGGAGCTTGGCCTCCTGTCATTTTTCCCGCTGGCTGTCAGCTGGTTCTGGATTCTCGGCATTATGGGTCTTCTGGACATCCGCTTCAACATCGTCAACATCATCCTCGCCACGTTCATCTTCGGCCAGGGCGATGACTACACGATCTTCATCACCGAGGGCCTTGTCTATGAATATGCCTACGGGAAGAAACGTCTCGCCACCTACAAGAACAGCGTGTTTAATTCGGCAGTGATAATGTTCATCGGCATCGGGGCCTTGATCTTGGCCAAGCATCCGGCGATGCGCTCGCTGGGGGAGGTCACGGTGATCGGGATGTTCATTGTCGTGGCAATGGCTTACTATCTGCCTCCGGTGATGTTCAGATGGCTGACGGAGAAGAATGGCGCTAAACGTGACATCCCTTTGACTTTGAAAAGGTTGGTATATTCGCTCTACGCTCTTGTCGGCTATGTGCTGCTGATGTTCCTGTTCGCCTACCCTTACACTTTTTTCCATTTTTTGATTCAGGGCAATTCTTCGGACAGCAAGTTGAAGTACCATAGATTCCTTCAGAGGATGTCTCGTTTTCTGTTGAGGCGTATTCCAGGAGTGAAGGTCAGCATTTCCGGAGTCACCGATTTTGATAAGCCATCCGTTATCGTTGCGAATCATCAGTCACATATTGATCTTATCTGCTTGATGGCCTTGACTCCTAAAGTGGTGTTCTTTACTAATGACTGGGTCTGGAAGAATCCGATTTACGGTTATGTCCTTCGCAAGGCCGACTGTTTCCCGGTTCATGATGGAATAGAGGAGAACATGGACAGAATTCGTTCTTTGGTGGCTCGGGGATATTCATTAGTCATTTTCCCAGAGGGGACGAGGACTCTGGATGGCAAGGTAGGGCGTTTCCACAAAGGGGCTTTTTATGTGGCCTCGGAACTTGGCTTGGACATCACTCCTGTGTTTATTCATGGAGCTTACGATGTGCTTCCAAAGACGGATTTTATGCTTAGGGAAGGCTCCGTGCAAGTCGAAGTAGGTGTGAGGATTCCATGCCGCGAGGATTACCGTGCGATGACAAAAGAGTGTCACAGAATGTTTGTCGCAAGGTACTCTGAGATTTGCAAGGAGCTAGAGACTCCAGAGTACCTTTCTAAATATGTCAGGTACAAGTACCTTTACAAAGGTGCCGATGTGGAATCCCGCTGCCGAAAGGCACTCTCTCGTGTGAAAGATGCCGGATTCTTGTTTGAGACTCCTTCCGGTAATCATTTTGAGATCCATGACTGCGGGCAGGGTGAGTATGCCTTGATCTTCGCCTTGATGCACCCGGAGATTAAGGTGGATGCGTACGACAAGGATGAGGATAACATAATGCTTGCCTCTAACTGTTCGTGTTTGCCGGATAACCTTCATTTTCATTTGGAGTCATGAGACGGATTGCCTTGATAATCTTGACCGTTCTGATGCTTGGCCTTCAAGCTCATGCTCTTGGGCTTGAAGCGTTCTTTCCTGAACCAGACAAGGCCAACGGAGCCGCCGTGATAGTCTGTCCCGGAGGCAGTTACTATTGGCTTTCAAAAAAGATTGAGGGAACTGACGTGGCAAGAAAACTGGCTGATGCAGGATTCACTGCGTTTGTCCTGCACTACCGCCACGCCGGCACGAGATACTTCCTTTTCGGGAATATGGCGGTTCCTCAGAACCATTATCCCGATGCGTTGGATGACCTTAGGAATGCGGTGCTGGAAGTGCGGCGGAAGGCTTCCGAATATTCAATCGACCCTTCAAAGGTCGGGGTGATGGGTTTCTCCGCCGGGGGCCACCTCGTGTTGAATAGCGGTGAGGAAGCGATTGAGAATCAAGGAATATCTTCGCGTCCGTCGTTCATCGTCTCTGTCTATCCGGTAGTCACCATGACCGATGAGGCCATAGTCCACAAACGTTCCCGGACGGCATTGCTAGGCGGGCACCGGAAAGATTCCTCCCTTAGGCGTAAGCTCTCTATGGAATTGGACATCCCGTCGGACATGCCGCCTGTCTTTCTTGTGAACTGTCTGGATGACCCGACCGTTGACTACCGCAACTCCGTCGTGATGGACAAAGCCCTGACCGAATCCGGAATCCCCCACAAGTATATTCAGTTCCCTTCCGGCGGCCACGGCTTCGGCGCCTCCTCCACCCAGGCCGACTGGTTTCCTTTATTTCTGGATTGGTTTGAGAACCTGCCAGCGAAAGGCCACCGCGAGTAACCCTGGGGATGTATTGGCTTTGGGACTCCTAACCCAGTCTGCGGGCTAAAGCTACCGCAATGTTTTTCCGGGCGAAATCGTTGACCGAAACGAAAGTGGTCTTGCGTTTCAGCTCGTCATGAGACATAGTCAGCAATAACTTTGCAAGGCATTCGTCCGCAAAGGAGTTTGACACGACATCAACACCTTCGAAATCCAGTGTCACCTTATCATATTCATTCAATAGAGAAACAAGTTGCTCTCGCACTCTCTCACCGAGCATTCTGGTACCGAGATTTTCTCCAAAATCTCTGAATTTAAAAGTAGTAGGGCAGAGTCCGCATGACAGATGCATATCGCTGATTTTGATTAACCGCTCTTTTTGCCTAATTTCGCAAGATTAATCGACTTTCAGAAATTTTCGAGATGACAGAGGACATTGAATTCCGGTCAGTGGAGGCCATCAAAGACTTTCAGGAGAGGAAACTGCGCGAGGCACTGGACTATCTGGCGGCCAATTCGCCATATTACCAAAGGATGTTTTCCCGTTTCGGGATAGATGTCTCCGCCATCCGCCATATTGAGGACCTTGTAAAGATTCCGTTCACCGAGAAGAAAGATCTCCAACTTTACAACGAGGACTTTCTGTGTGTCCCGAGGGACAAGGTGATCGACTACATCACCACTTCCGGCACGCTGGGGGATCCTGTCACGTTCTGCTGCACGGAGAAGGATCTCCAAAGGCTTGCCTACAACGAGAAGAAGTCATTCGAGTGCGCCGGAGTGCATCCCGGCAACGTTGTCCAGCTTATGACGACCATCGACAAACGCTTTATGGCCGGGCTGGCTTATTTCCTTGGCATCAGGGAGTTGGGCGCAGGAATCATCCGGGTGGGCAACGGCGTGCCGGAGCTTCAATGGGACACGATCCGGCGCATCAAGCCGGACACGATAATGTGTGTGCCATCGTTCATTCTCCGTCTCATCCATTACGCCGAGGAACATGGAATAGACTACCGTAACTCAAGTGTCAAGAGAATCATCGGAATCGGAGAAGGACTTAGAAACCAGGACTTTTCGCTTAACCTGTTGGGCTCGAAGATAAAGGAGAAGTGGGACGTGGATCTCTATGCCACATATTCATCAACTGAGATGGGAGCCACATTCTCCGAGTGCCAGTACGGCATGGGTGGCCATGTGCATCCGGAATTGATCATTGTGGAGATCATCGGTGAGGACAACATGCCTGTTCCGGACGGAGAGGAAGGAGAGATCGTGGTGACCACCCTTGGGGTCGAGGGAATGCCTCTTCTGCGCTTCCGTACCGGGGACATCGCGGCGAAGAGAGTTGAGCGGTGCAGGTGCGGAAGGAACTCTTACCGTCTCACTCCTTTGGTGGGTCGCAAGAACAACATGATCAAGCTCAAAGGTACGACACTTTACCCGCCGGCCATCAATGATGTGCTGGACAACGTGGACTACATAGCCAACTATGTGGTTTATGTTCAGGACTCCGAGGCTGGAACGGACGATGTGGTTGTGAAGATAGGATTGGCGCGTGAGTCCGGTTTCGATGTCGTGAAGGACCTTAAGGACAGGTTCCGCTCAAGGCTTCGCGTGGCTCCTGATGTGGAAATCCGTCCAAAGGAGGAGATCCAAAAGGTACTCTTTCCGGCCAAGAGCCGCAAACCTGTGAAATTCGTGGATTTAAGAAACAAGAAATGATGATTGGCGAAACCATCTTCGATGACATAAGGCCTTATCGTGACGAGGAGATCCCGGCGGCGATGCACCGCATAGCGGACAATGACTTGTTCCCGCTGCTGTCCACGTTCGCTTTCCCGGACAGGAATGTGGAGGATGTCCGTGCGGAGGTACGGAACATCAGCACTGTGTACGGCTTCCAGAAACAGATAATGTGGTACGTCAACGAGCAGATCGTGAAGCGCAGCATGTCCTCCTACACGGTCTCCGGAATCGAGAGCCTGGACCCTGCCGGACACTATCTTTTCGTGTCCAACCACAGGGACATAATGCTGGACGCCTCAGTGCTTCAGAACATTCTTCATACCCACGGCTTCCGGACCTCGGAGATCACTTTCGGAGCCAATCTGATGAGTTCCAGTCTGGTGATCGACATCGGCAAGTCCAACAAGATGTTCAGGGTGGAGAGAGGCGGCAGCATGAAGGATTTCTACAAATCATCCGTCCATCTGTCCGAGTACATCAGGCACACCATCGTGGACAGGGGTGAGTCCGTCTGGATCGCCCAGAGGAACGGCCGCACCAAGGACGGCAACGACGCTACCGACCAGGGAATCATCAAGATGTTCGGAATCAGCAGGCGTGATGACAAGATCAAGGCATTGTCCGAACTGAACATCGTCCCGCTCTCCATCTCCTACGAATGGGAGACCTGTGACTACATGAAGGCTCTTGAGCTTTACCAGTCGAGGTTCGGGAAATATGTCAAAAAACAGGGCGAGGATCTTTCCAGCATCCTTTCCGGCATCACATCTTTCAAAGGTGACGTGCACTTGACATTCTGCCCGATGGTGACGGAGAAGGATCTTATGGCCTACGATGCACTTCCGGGAATTGAATATAACCGTGAGGTGGCAAGGCTCTTGGACCGCAGGATCCATGCCGGCTACAGGCTGACTGCCAACAACTTCATCGCCCATGACATCCGTTTCGGAAAGCACGAGTTCAGGGGCGTTAAATATTCGGAGGAGCAGAGAGAGAGGTTCCTGCGCCATCTGAAGAAACTGGAGGAATACGATGTCGATGAGCCGGAGGTGCTTGCCGACATATTCCTTGGAATATATTCAAATCCTGTGGATAATTGTTTTGATAGAAGCCATGAATAGGGTAGTGATAACAGGGATGGGCATCTGGTCGTGCCTTGGGAAGACTCTGGAGGATGTCCGTGATTCTCTCTACGAGGGTAAATCCGGGATTGTCTTCGATCCGCAAAGAAAGGAGATCGGTTTCCGTTCAGCCTTGACCGGGAAGGTGGAAGTCCCTGACCTCAAGAAAGAACTGAGCCGTTCACAGCGTGTTTTCATGCCTCAGCAGGCCAAGTTCGCCTACTGCGCCACCAGGGATGCCCTGCGTGACGCGGGGGTGGATGAGGAATATCTTGACTCCAATGTGGTCGGTCTTCTTTATGGGAATGATTCATCGGCTCTTCCGGTGATAGAGTCCATTGACATCATCCGGGAGAAGAAGGACACCATGATGTGCGGCTCCGGAGCGATCTTCCAGTCCATGAACTCTACTGTCACAATGAACCTTGACTGCATATTCAGACTTAAAGGGATTAACCTTACTGTGTCAGGGGCTTGTGCCAGTGGTTCGCATGCAATCGGTCTCGGAGCCCTGCTGATTCAGCATGGCCTTCAGGAAATGGTTGTCTGCGGCGGAGCCCAGGAGGTTCATCCTTATGCGGTTGCCTCATTCGATGGCATCTCGGCGTTCTCCGTCAGAGAAAACGAGCCGGAAAAGGCGAGCCGTCCTTTTGACCGTGATCGTGACGGGCTTGTGCCGAGTGGCGGAGCGGCCACAGTGATTCTGGAAAGTTACGAGAGTGCCGTTCGTAGGGGAGCGAGGATTTATGGAGAGATTTTAGGCTATGGCTTTTCCGGCAACGGGGAACACATCTCCACCCCAAATGTCGATGGCCCTAAACGCTCTTTGGAAATGGCTGTGAATCAGGCCGGAATAGACAGGTCTGCGATAGGTTACATCAATGCCCACGCCACATCGACTCACATCGGTGACGCCAATGAGGCCAAGGCGATCGCTGCCGTCTTCGGTGACAGGACAGTCCCTGTCACAAGTACGAAATCACAGACCGGACACGAGATGTGGATGGCGGGTGCCAGCGAGGTGATTTACTCAATGCTCATGATGAAGAACGACTTCATCGCCGCGAATCTGAATTTCGAGAATCCGGACGAGGATTCCGCAAGGCTTTTGATTCCGGCCGAGAGGATGTCCAGACATTTCGATGTGTTCCTATCCAATTCGTTCGGCTTCGGGGGCACTAACTCCACATTGATAATCAAGAATCTTCATTGATTTCCGGAAAGGTGGCTTAAATGGACAGAAGCGTCATCATCATAGGAAGCGGTTTAGGTGGCCTGGAATGTGGCTGCATCCTGGCCAGGAAAGGTTTCCGGGTGACGATTCTGGAACAGGCCGCCAAACCAGGTGGCTGCCTCCAGTCCTTCAGGCGCGGCGGACGTGTGTTCGACACGGGGCTCCACTATGTAGGAGGTCTCGGCGAAGGCCAGTCCCTGCGACCTTTCTTTGAATATTTCGGATTGATGGATCTGCCGTGGAGACAGATAAATCCCGATTGTGTTGATGAGATTGTCATCGGAAATCAAAGTTTCCCTCTGGCCTCTGGCCACGATCGTTTTGTGGAGCGGCTCTGCGAGCGTTTCCCCGCTGAAAGAGACAATCTTCGGGAATATGCCCGCTTCCTCCGAAAGGTCGGGGACGACATATTCAAAATCTTTGAGGGCGACAGCGTCGAGATGAATGAACTTCTGGGCCGCGGCGCCTATGAATATCTTCACTCCACGATATCAGATCCTCTTCTTCGTCAGGTTCTCAGCGGTGCATTCATGAGGATGGAACTTCGGGAGTCGCTGCCGTTGTACGTGTTCGCTCAGATCAATAATTCGTTCATTCAAAGTGCTTGGAAGTTGGAAGGTGGTGGGGATCAAATTGCCCATCGGATGGTGGATTCAATTACTTCAATGGGAGGAACGGTTCGCACCAATGCCAGGGTGACTTCGATTATAGCCGAGAGTGGCAAGGTTTCCGAAGTTCAGGTGAACGGAACTGAGACACTGAGGGCTGATTGGGTGATCTCAGACGCACATCCTGCTGTGACACTTGAGCTTATCTCTGACGGCCTCCGAAAGGTTTACAAAGAAAGGATTTCGTCTTTGGACAACACGTTCGGAGTGTTTACTGCGAACCTCTGCCTGAAACCCGAAGTGCCGGTGTGTCCCGACGGGAACATATTCATTCATCGCGAGGGCATTGATCTTTGGCATTCGGCTCCGTCAGCCACCGAATCGGTTATGGTCTTTTTTTATCCTAAGCCGCATGGTGGAGTGACGCATCTGGATCTGATGAGTCCTATGCCTTTTTCTATGATTAAGGGAGAGTCCTATGAACAGGCAAAGCGTGAGAAACTCCAAGAGTGCCTTGGCTTGGTAAAACAACGATTGCCGTGGTTGGACGACAGCATTGAGAGGGCCTGCACCAGCACCCCTTTGACATATTCCCGCTACACATTCACTCCGCAAGGCTCCGTCTTCGGCATCCGCCATAATTGGGAAACCCCTCTGCGCACTGTCCTTTCGCCTCGCACCCCTTTGGATAACCTCCTTTTCACCGGCCAAAGCCTCAACCTCCACGGCCTCCTCGGTGTCTCAATGACCTCCATCTTCACCTGCCGCGAGATCCTCGGCAGGGATTTTACCGTCTTTCGCTGATCCTGTCGCTTCCCATCCAACTGAATGACCGTTAAAAAACAACAACCTCATCGTCATTTAATGATTATCATTTTATGATGATGAAAAATTATTGCGTATGTTTGCACTGAAATTAATTTTGAACATCTTATGTCGAAATACGCTTTTGTGACCGGGGGAAGCCGCGGAATCGGGCGGGCGGTATGTGTGAGACTTGCCCGGATGGGATTCTGTGTAGTGATTAACTATGTCTCTAACGATGATGCAGCGCGCGAGACTCTCCGTCTGATTGAGGAGGCCGGTGGCAGCGGGGAGCTTCTTAAGTTCGATGTGTCTGACACTGAGGCGGCAGTCAAGGCGATAGAAGGTTGGCAGGAAAGTCATCCGGATGATTATGTGGAGGTGCTGGTGAACAACGCGGGAGTGAGAAGGGATAACCTGATGCTCTGGATGGAACATGACGATTGGTTCAGGGTGATGGCCACGGATCTGAACAGTTTCTACAACGTCACCCGTCCGTTCCTTCAGCCGATGGTCTCGCACAGAAATGGACGAATCATCAACATGGCCTCTCTTTCCGGTCTCAAAGGACTGCCCGGCCAGACGAACTATTCGGCCGCAAAGGGTGGCTTGATCGCCGCCACAAAGGCTCTGGCCCAGGAACTTGCTCCTAGAAAAATCACCGTCAACGCCGTCGCTCCGGGCTTTGTGGAGACCGACATGATCGAAGGCCTTGACGAGGCATCTCTCAAGGCCCAGATCCCGGCCCGCCGTTTCGGAAAGCCTGAGGAGGTCGCCGCCCTTGTCGGTTTCCTCGCATCTCCGGACTCCGCCTACATCACCGGCCAGGTCATCTCCATCAACGGGGGACTGTACTAACTCTGCTTTGCTGGGCTGATTGAAGATGTTTATCAGCTTACTTTGTCCCGCAGCCAACGTACAGCTGTTTTGGCTATCTTATAATCTTCATGCCGGAACCACTGATATTGTCAAGCCATCTTGGTGGATAGTTACAGTTCCATATTCATTATTTTTTTGCAAAAATAAGACTTCCCTTTTCGCAAGGAAAATATATGCCTGAATTTTCCTTGCGAAAAGGAAAGATATCCCCCTGGCCACTAATCTTGTGGTTGCTGAGATTGTCGAAGCATCGAAGTGATCATGCTGACCGAACAAACGGGATGGAGTGAACAGACGAAAAACCACCGCGACAATGTTACATTTTTCCGGTCTTTCCGTTTATATCAGTGAAAAGTTCAAACGATGATCGATGACTTTCTCACAGAAGCGTTCCTGGCCCTCAAGGGCCGGTGGAAATCAGAAGACGTTCTGCTGCAAGACGCCTTCTGCAGGCTTTGGGGAAGAAAGTACAAGATCGGAAGCGTGAAAGAGGCGATAGTGCTGCTGTCAAGGACAGGCAGAAACCTTGAGATCGACGAACACAGGAAAGCGAGCGGGAGGCAAACGGATAGCAAAAGACCCTGGAATGCACCAGGCCGCGGTCCGGATGCACATCTCAGGGGCAAGAAAAATTTTAAGGGACAAATTCAGAGATGAAGATGAATAGGATCAATGAATATATCGACAGGTTTTTCGAGGGAACCCTTTCCGAAGCCGAGGAACTGAAGCTCAAGGCTTTCCTCACCTCTCCGGAAGGACTGGCCTCTGAATATGACGAAGCGCGCCGTGATGGGTTACTTCACCGTTGCCTTACCGCTCGATGGTGGCCTCGCGGTCAGGACCGAGGGAGATTATGCTGATCGGCACTCCGAGATAATCTTCCATGAATTTGATGTAGTTCTTGAATTCCTGCGGAAGCCCGCTTTCCTTGCGGACTCCGGTGAGGTCTTTCTTCCAGCCGGGGAACTCGGTGTAAACCGGCTCGATCTTGGCGGCGATGTCGAACGGAACCTGGTCGGTCTCCTTGCCGTCCACCTTGTAGGAAGTGCAGACCTTGATTGTCTCGAAATCATCCAGGCAGTCGGATTTCATCATGATGAGGTCGGTCACTCCGTCGATCATCACGGTGTACTTCAGCGCCACGAGGTCCAGCCAGCCGCAGCGGCGGGGACGGCCTGTGACGGCTCCGAACTCGTGCCCGACCTGGCGGAGCCTCTCACCGGTCTCGTCGAACAATTCTGTCGGGAACGGGCCGCTGCCCACACGCGTGCAGTAGGCCTTGAATATTCCGTAGACGTGTCCGATCTTTGACGGGGCGACTCCAAGTCCGGTGCAGACTCCTCCTACCGTAGTTGACGATGATGTGACGAATGGATATGAACCGTAGTCGATGTCCAGCATCGAGCCCTGCGCGCCTTCCGCAAGCATCGGCTTGTCTTCCAGCCATTTGTTCACGAAGTACTCGCAGTCTATGAGGTTGAATCCCTTGAGGAACTCGATGGCGCTCATCCACTCGGCCTCGTCCTTGGCCGGGTCGCACTCGAAGTGCAGGTCTGAGAGCAACTGAATATGTCTGGCCTTGAGTTTCTCGAACCTCTCTTTGAAATCAGGGGCGAGGATGTCGCCGACCCTGAGGCCATGCCTGCTGATCTTGTCGGTGTAGGCCGGCCCGATGCCCTTGAGGGTGGAACCGATCTTTCCCTTACCCGCTGCGGCCTCGTAGGCGGCGTCAAGAAGCCTGTGGGTCGGAAGGATCAAGTTTGCCTTCTTGGAGATGAACAGTTTCTCTTTCGGGTTGATGTTCATCTTCTCCACGTTGCCGCACTCTTCTCTGAGAGTGATCGGATCCAGAACCACGCCGCTTCCGATGATGTTCGTGGATCCTTCACGGAATATTCCCGAAGGTATGCTGCGGACCACGAAGCTCTTGCCGTCGAAATGCAGGGAATGGCCGGCGTTCGGCCCCCCTTGAAACCTTGCCACCGCGGGATAGCGTCCCGCAAGCACATCCACAATCTTTCCTTTTCCTTCATCTCCCCACTGGAGACCAAGGACTACGTCAAGCTTTGAACTCATGTCTTATAGTATTCGTTTTTGTATTCTTAAATGTCAGAACGGGAGGTCGTCCTGCGGCATGTCCGCCGCGGCAATCTCAATTGGATTCACCTGTGTCTGCTGTGTCTGCTGAACGGGCTGCTGCTGATAACCGCCCTGCTGATTCGGTTGCTGTTGTTGCTGATAACCGCCCTGCTGATTCGGTTGCTGTTGCTGCTGATAACCGCCCTGCTGATTCGGTTGCTGTTGCTGCTGATAACCGCCCTGCTGGTGTTGAGGCTGCGGGTATGCCTGCCCTTGAGCCTGTCCGCCATTCTGCGCTCCTTGGTTGTCCGGTTTCCTGCCCAGAAGCTGCAGATTGTCCACCGTGACTTCCGTGGTGTATCTCTTGTTGCCTGTCTGGTCAGTCCACGACCTGGTCCTCAGTTTGCCTTCAACGTAAACCTGTGTGCCTTTGCGGATGTATTTCTCCGCCACATCAGCCGAATTTCTCCAGGCCACGATGTTGTGCCATTCCGTGTTCTCTCGAAGTTCTCCATTCCGGTCACGATAGCGTTCGGTAGTCGCGAGGGTGAATGTCGCCACCTTCGTGCCTCCTGCATTAGGGTTGTTGTTTCCATCAAGATAACGTACTTCCGGGTCTTTTCCAACGTTACCGATCAGCATTACTTTGTTCAGTGACATGATCTTAAAGTTTTTAGATAAGTTATGCGTAATAATTCGCTCCGACTTGCGGCTCAAATCAACGCAATTTAGTCAAAAAAATCCGTTTTTACCCTAACTTCCTGGCACTATTCATTCATTCTTTTATAACTTTACATGATCAAAGATAATCAAATGAACAGGCCGGACAATATTGAGTGCTATCAGGGAGACTATTCCGAGCGTGGATTTTGGAACAAGTTGAAAAAAGTGGCAGGGAAGGCGGGGGTGAAGGTCATATACTTGGCCTTGATCCTTTACTATGAATTGACTGATCCGAAGGTAAGCCCTAAGGAAAAGGCGATGGTCATCGGCGCCCTGGGCTACTTCATAATTCCTGTCGATCTTATTCCCGACGCCATTCCTGTTCTCGGCTTTTCCGACGACCTTGCCGCTCTTATGGCCGCCTACAGCTACGTAAAAGGGCATCTGACCCCGGAGGTGAGGTTGATGGCGCGTAATAAGCTTTGCGAATGGTTTGACATGCCCGGCAGCGATCCCGTTGAACCGGATGATCAGTAACAGACGTATTGATTGCGAATAAGTAGATAAATCAATTTAATTGTTATCATAAGGTCGAATATATTTGTAGAAATTGGGATTAATCCTACATTTGTTCCTAAAATTACAATAAAATTCGACTAAATGAAAAGAATTGTTGTTTTGGTCGCGGCCATATGTGCCGCTTCGGCCTCCGCCATGGCTGGCGGTTATGTCACAAACTCAAATCAGTACGTGGCTTTTCTCAGGAACCCCGCCCAGAATGCCGTCATAGGAGTTCAGGGAGCGTATTTCAACCCTGCCGGCATCGGATTCATGGACAATGGCTGGCATCTGGCGTTGGATGTCCAGTCGGCCTTGCAGAGACGTTATACGACATCTACCTACGAGCCTCTGAAATACGGGGTTGACAATGAGGAAAGGGGCTACAAGAAGTACACAGGCAAGTCTTTCGTTCCGGCCCTTCCGCACCTGAGCCTCGCTTTCAAGCACGACAATCTGTTCGCGTCCTTCCATTTCGGGGTTGTGTCCGGAGGCGGCAAGGCAAAGTATGACCAAGGCCTCGGCTCTTTCGAGGCGCCGGTGGCGATGATTCCGGCTTTGATCAATAATCTGGCTGGAACCCGGATGGTTACCGGCTATGACGCAGACATCAACCTTACCGGAGAACAGTACAACTTCGCCGGCCAGCTGAACATCGGCTGCAGGATAGACCCGCATTGGAGCGTTTCTGTCGGAGCCCGCCTGAACTACATCTCCAATTATTACGCAGGAAGCCTGAGGAACATCCAATTGCGGTACGGGGGGCAGATGCTTCCCGCCGCCAATGTGCTGGGTGCGGCTGTGTCAGCGATCTCCGGAGGCTTGATTCCGACCGAGACCGCTGTCGGGATGGTCGGCGGTCTTGTCAGTGACAAGGAACTTGACGCGCATCAGAAGGACATAGCCTGGACCCCTGTCCTTTCTGTGGATTATAAGAACGGCAGGTTCAATTTCTCTGCGCGCTATGAGTTCAACACGAGAGTGCGCCTGAAGAACAGCACGAAAGCCAACACCACGGGAATATCCCAGTTCGATGACAGCAAGGAGGTGGCCGCTGACATCCCGGGCAACATCAACCTAGGCGCTGAATATTCCGTGAAGCCGAACTTCCGCGTAGCCCTCGGAGCCAACTACTATTTCGACAAGCAGTCGAAGCAGTACAACAATGAGACTGGCCTGAACGATAAACAGAATTACCTCAATCACAACTCTTTCGAGATCCTCGGCGGTCTTGAGTACGATTTGAGTAAGGTCGTGACCCTGAGCATCGGCGCCAACAGCAGCACATTCGGTTTCGGCAACGACGCGAAATACATCTCCGACCTGAGCTACACCACCAGCTCAATCTCCGGAGGTCTGGGCGCCAGAATCAACGCGACCCCGAAAGTCGCCATTGATTTAGGAATATACAAGACTTTCTTCCTGCACTTCACCAAGGAGCAGGCCGACTACGGCGGAAACGGCGCGTTGATCGCCGCGAAGCTCGCCCCGGTCCTCGGCCAGTTGGCTCCCGCTGTTCCTGGGCTTGCCGAGAAGCTCGACATAAAGAATCTCCAGATTCCCGGCCAGGACGACTTCTACCGCACCAGCATCGTCGGAGGCATCGGCGTGACCTTCAAATTCTAGTGAATCAGGATGCCCTCCCGGTCGAGGCTCTTGAATATGCCAGGTGCGCCTGCCCGTAAGCTGAATTGCCGCCAGGTGAGCCGGGTCTTGACATCCCCGGTGTGGATAGAGCCTTGAATATGCCAGGCCGATCAAACATGCACGTTGACGGTAACAGGCATATTCAAAGAGCGTGGAGGCTAACTTGTTATAACATAGTCATTCAGAAGAGTGTCCTACCCGCTGTTTTGGTGGGTAGGACACTCTGTCAATTGGTTCTTTGACAGGACGTTAGTCTCCACATCGGCGGATCTCACAACGTCTCCGTCTCCCGGTATCTTCCACGACTGGAATCTGGCGCCCCGGGATCTGTCAAGGATTTCAGAAATGTGAGGGACACGCCATTCTCCGTGATCTCCTTACCTGGCGCAAGGTGATTCTTCCGTGTAAAAGCGGATGATCCGTTCAATGGCTCTTTGACAGACAGGGCAGAAGGCCTCGGCGGTGTTTGTCCTCATACGGCAGTCTTCGCAGGGACGCCAGACGCCTTTGGTCTGGTAGCCTCCGCCTTCAACGAGCCCTACGACGCCCTGGTCGTACAGATCCTTCCATTTGCTCTCGAAGTTGGCCTTCGTGGTGATGTTCTGCTCCCAAGGCTCGATGTCGGGGTAGTAATATTCAACGAACTGGTCGTCGTAGGCATATTCATCGGTCAGACCGCCGAAGCTGTGGCCGAACTCGTGGACCACCACAGGGCCGAAAAGTTTGTGGCGCGCTGTCGTGAGAGTGTAGGAATTGTAGATGCCGCCGCCACCGTAAGTGTCTGTGTTGGCTAGGATTATGATGTGCTCATAAGGGATCCCGGCCAAAGCGTCGTGCATCTTGAACAGATGCAGGGTCGTGAGGTAACGGTCGGAGTAGAACGTGTCGAAGTGGGAGTCCACCGCCGTCTTTTTCCAGAGACCCTCGCGCGGCACACTCACTCCGCTGTCCTGCGACGGCGAGGCCACAGCCACAATGTTGAACCTGTCGCTCATTGATTTGAAAGGCTCATGCCTCAGAAGGTTCTCAACGGCGCTTTCGGCATCCTTGAAGAATATGTCCATCTCTCCCTCGGTGTAGCCTTCTGCGAGGATCGCGATGTCGATCTTCTCCTTGGAGTCACCGCTGTCCAGCAACATTCTCGTTTGTGGCTTCCCGTCCGCCGGCCTGATCAGAATGTCTTTAGGGTCAACAGGATGCGTGAGCTTTGCGGCTACATTCTCGTGGAAATCATAAAGTTGTACGGTGATCTCCGCCGGAGCGGACGGCATCGGCACAAGGAACACGTTCTCGAAACTCCTGCGGACTCTTGTAGCCTCCTCTGTCGCCTGCCACTCTTGGAACAGCGTACAGAACGACATCCTGTAGAGTGTGTCTCCCGTGGCCTTGTCCGTCATCGTGAGCTGCCCGTTGCCCCGCAGCGGAACCTCTTTGAGGTTTGTCCTTCTGCCATGCCACCCGTCAAGGCTTAGCAACTCAGCCACAGCGATGTCGCAATCCTTGTCCGATCCAGTGAAGGTGTAGTCGATCCTCAAGGTCTTGTCCAAAAGCCTTCCTTCAGAGAATGAGCCCGCGCAGGTCTCGTTCATCAATCCCGGCAGCGCCGCCGCCAAGACAATCCAAAATATTCTTTTCATATGGGCCGATTCCATTATGTGATTTTTATAAACGCGTTGTCATTGTTAGCCGGCATCTTTTTTTCCACCAACACCTGCGACTCACGAATTTAGGTTTTTTTCTGAATGTCCGGAAATATATTCATAAGTAGTCAAGCCTTGATGTAGACGGTCAAGCTGATTTGGTTCCCCTTCAGCACCATCATTTCCAATCCATAGTAGACACCGTCTTTCCTTTCAATCTTGTACACTTCGGAATATTCGAAATCAGGATGCCCGGATTTGTATTTGGTATATTCATCCATCACGTTGTCAGGCAGTTTGAACCATTTGCCAAGCTTGGTGACGGTCTCGTTCCAGCGGTCATCGTTGAGCAGCACGCGCTTGAGTATTCCTTCGTCCTTTATGTAAATAACATTCCGGCCTCCTACGTTGACAGCGCCGATAACAATCGCTCCTGGGTACTTTTCCGTGACTGAAGTCACAGCCTTATCCATGTCGTGAAACCAAGTCGAAGGGTTCGGCTTAGTATGCAGAACGTCAATGACTTCTCCGTCCTCTCCGATCAGCACGTGGCAGTTCTGAGCAATATATTGAAGATTCCCGTTGACGTACGGGGCCGCACAATGGAACTCGTAATATTTTTGGTCAAATCCCCTTCGGCTCACCTCAATCACATACGAATTGTCACCCGTGTAATCCTCGTCATCAATACCGGCGCGGATGTAGCCTCTGGCCACTTTTTTAGGCAGCTGGCTTAGAAAGAGAAAGTTGTCCTTGCTGTACTCTTTCCAAGTGTGTGTCCATTCTTCTTCTATATAGATGGCCACGCACGGAAGTCCATCGACATCAATGAATTCTATGCGTGAAGTGTTGTTGTAGTTTTTGTAGTGGTATGTGAGTGCATCTTTGACAATGACATCATCCGAATATCTCCTGTAGAAATCGGACTTGACGCTCTCTGGAACATTGCCGGAGTCGAACTCGTCCCAAGGCTCGTAATTGCCGCATCCGGTGATTGCCAGAATGCTGACCGTCACGCAAATGATCAGTATGATTCTCTTTGCCATAATTCTGTTTCCTTTTCGGACTTATGAACTTTCAGCTTGCCGCCATAATAAGGCGATTTTAAGATGCATCTATATGTTAATCGCAAGCCTAAGGTGCATGGTCGCATTTCTTCTTTAAGAATTATTTGTTATGGCAAAGTTACGAATAATACATGACAGCATCAGCATCTTATGAGATTAAACAGCATGTTTTCGTCTGCGAATCTGTTTAAGTAAGGTGATTATCTGGTTGACCACAATGTTGTCATGAACTTCTGACAAACAAATACATTCATGCGATGTGCCTGACTTCTAAGTCCCGTGTGTCGCCATTCGACGGTGTTACGTCATACCTGGAAATCCATTTGATTGGCGGATAACGATTTGTCGTTCCAGCTGTGAATGTTTTATCACGCCTGGGAGGCTGACCCCTCGTCAGATCTCGTTCTGTGGCCATCATTCTGACTTAGGTGTGAAAAGCGCCGCACTCCTGGAGTGTCAAGTGGCTGCTTATCAGAGAGATGTATTTCCAGGTGTGAGGAATGTCTCACACCTGGGGGAAAGCGATGCCCGTGGAACGCGTTGCAATAAGGTATTGGACTTTTAAGTGTGATATTACACTCATGCCTGGAGTGTCAAGTGGCTGCTTATCAGAGAGATGTATTTCCGGGTGTGAGGAATGTCTCACACCTGGGGGAAAGCGATGCCCGTGGAACGCGTTGCAATAAGGTATTGGACTTTTAAGTGTGATATTACACTCATGCCTGGAGTGTCAAGTGGCTGCTTATCAGAGAGATGTATTTCTGGGTGTGAGGAATGTCTCACACCTGGGGAAGGACGATGCCCGTGGGATGCGCTTGTCGAAGCGTTAGACGAAGGAGCGTGGTCAGAAATGGGGCTGTCACCAGCCGAAGATGTTGCGGATGATCCACCAGGCTATGACGAGGATGCCGATTGAGATGATGACGGGGACACTGTTGAGGGTGTTGTAGAATCGTGGGAAACGGGATCTGAGTGGAATGGAGACCAGAAGGGCGATGATGTAGGGGAGGGAAAGTACGAGGAAGGCATTGGCCTGGAACGCTTTGTGAAAGTTGAGGTTCAGCAGGTTATGGATGACCCGCTGGCTGCCGCAGCCCGGACACTTCAGTCCTGTCAGTTGCAGGAATATGCACTTGGGAAACCAGACTGTGCTTTCGGGACTGAAACGTGAATATACAAACACCAACCCCACACACGCTGCCGTAAGCAGAGTGTAAAGGATTGGTTTCTTACAAGAATCTTTGTTCATCTACCTAATGAAAGGTGATAAAACACTAATATCGCTGTTTATTGAAAAAAGGATCAATAAACGGCAACAGAATCCAAGAGACACCCGCGTCAGGGGGCCACCCTAAGTGTCAAAACAACTTCTAAACGTCCGCGAGGCCGGCCATAACTCCGCAGGCCATCAGGATGATGTAGATGATCACCCAGAACAGGCCGCAGCATATTCCGACAATGCTCCACGTCTTGGCCTGCTTGCTGGCTTGCTGCGCACTCGCGTAGTTCCCGACGGCATATTCCTTGGAGACATTGCAGGATTTGACGATTCCGACGATTCCGAAAGGAAGGCAGCAGAACACGGTCACGATAATGGACAGTGCCAGGTAGGTCGGAGGGCACGGTGGCGCTGACGGCTGCTGATAATTCTGTGACATAGGAGCAGACGTGCCCGCCTCAGGGATGTTGGCTCCGCACTTCGGGCAGAAAGACGCTTCGTTTGGAACAGGTGTTCCGCATTTAGGACAATATTTCATAATGATGTATTTGGTTTCGTGATGATGCACCTGTCTCTGTCTTCCGGACAACCGGCCACCCATGGCGATAAAGGCGATGATTATAAGAATGATTATGACCTGCCAAGGCCCTATTACTCCAAGAATCATTGATATGCAATGTGCACTACTTTAGATGCTGCCCGTTGCCGTCAACGTAAGTGTTGCAGGCAATCATGATAATGTCGATCAGTGTCCAGATTCCGCAGCCCCCGAGGGTCAGGAGCATTATGATTCCGGTTGTGGTGTTTCCGGTGTAGAATCTATGGACACCGAAGCCTCCAAGCACGATGCAAAGTATCAGGGCGATCAGCCACCGGTCCTCCTTCTCCTTGGTGGTTTGGCAGTCGCAGTAAGCCTGGCTGTCTTCAGGCTGTGGCTGAAGCGGTTTACCGCAGTTCGGACAAAAAGTGGAGTCTGGCTGTACCGGCGCTCCGCAGTGTGGGCAATAGTTCATTTCTGAATATGATAATAAAAACGTTGGTCCTATAGTCAGATCGGTCCTCTGGCTTTCAAAGCCTAAAGATAGGCATTATCATTGAAAAGAACAATGTTGTCTGAACAAAATCATGGCAACATTTTCCTTTGTAGACAATCAGTGCCGCTCGTGAACCGGTTCGCAGGTGAGGTCCACGCCGAGCTTCTTGAAGACTTTCTTGTCGATGTCGCTCAGCAGTACGGTGGAGTGGACCTGGCAGCCCTTGAGAAGCGGAAGCGTGTCAAGGGCCTTGCGGCAGTTCTCGTCATCGGGGCTCAGGACCGAGAGGGCGATCAGTACCTCGTCCGTATGCAGACGCGGGTTCTTGCCGTGAAGGTAGGTGACCTTGGTCTTCTGAATCGGTTCGATAAGCCTTCCGGGAATAAGCTTCGCGCTGTGGTCGATGCCGGCCAGATGCTTGGCGGCCTTGAGGAGGATCGCGGCGCTGGGACCCAGAAGATCAGAGGTCTCGGCGGTCAGGATCGACCCGTCGGAGAGCTCGATGGCCGCTGACGGGTTCCCGACCGCGGCCTCGTGTTGTTTGGCTGCGACTGTGACACGGCGGTATTCGGTTGTGATCCTGGCCTGTTTCATCAATAGCGAGATCTTTCCTACCTCGCTCTCGTTGTCCTCCCCGTCAGCCATACGGCCAAGGGCGGAGTAGTACCGCCTTATGATCTCATCGTTGGCGGCCTTGCGGCAGATGTCGTCATCACAGATGCAGTACCCTACCATATTCACACCCATGTCTGTCGGGGACTTGTAGGGGTTTTCTCCGTAGATGCCTTCGAAGAGGGCGTTCAGCACCGGGAATATCTCAATGTCCCTATTGTAGTTGATGGCCGTCTTGCCGTAGGCCTCCAGGTGGAAGGGATCGATCATATTCACATCATTAAGGTCTGCTGTGGCGGCCTCGTAGGCGATGTTGACCGGATGCTTAAGAGGAAGGTTCCAGACAGGGAACGTCTCGAACTTGGCGTAGCCGGCCGCGATTCCTTTCTTGTGCTCGTGGTAGAGCTGGCTGAGGCACACGGCCATCTTCCCGCTGCCCGGCCCCGGCGCCGTCACGATGACGAGCGGACGGGAGGTCTGCACATAGTCGTTCCTTCCGTATCCGTCCTCGGAGTCTATCAGGGCCACGTTGTTCGGGTACCCCTCGATTGTGTAGTGGTAGCAGGCCTTGATGCCCATCTTCTTGAGCCTGGCCTTGTACGCCTTGGCGCTGGACTGGCCGTTGAAGTGTGTGATCACAACGCCGCTGACAAGGAATCCTCTGCTCTGAAACTCCGTGCGGAGGCGCAGGACATCCATGTCGTAGGTGATGCCGTAGTCCGCGCGCATCTTGCTTTTTTCTATGTCGTTGGCACTGATGACGATGATGATCTCGGCGCAGTCGCTGAGCTGCTGGAGCATCCTCAGTTTGCTGTCCGGCTGGAATCCGGGCAGCACCCTGCTCGCGTGATAGTCGTCAAATAATTTGCCGCCAAGCTCCAGATAGAGCTTGTCCCCGAACTGGGCTATGCGTTCCTTGATGTGTTCTGATTGTATCCGAAGATACTTCCCGTTGTCGAATCCGTATTTCATAACGGATGGCAAAGGTACGAAATCTATTCAGCAGCGGCAAATGAAATGCGCGACAAGCGTACGGTCGTCAACAGTGTTCACCGCGATGCCGTGGCACAATTCCGGATCTTGTCAGCGGCGGCCTCGCCAAGCTTCGACTTGGCCTGGATGTGCTCTCGGATCGACTTGACGAACGAGTTTGACTCGAAGCTCGAGCCACGCACCTGCTCGAAGTCCTGAAGCCTGCGCTGCTCACCTCCGTCGACTCCAAAACTTGTCATCGCCGAAAGCCCAAATTCCTTGCGGGCATCCTCATAGACCATGTCATCGAGAGACACAACGGACATCTTCCAGCGTTCGATCAGCCCGATCATTTCCTCAGCTGATGCTGTGGACAGATCAATCCCGTAGTGCTCCCGGATGATCCGGTAGGCCCAAGTCCACTCATAATCATAGTATTTCCTGTGAATCTCGGAAAAACCGGCGGTGATCTCATCCACAGTCTCCATCTCATCGCTCTGGATCCTGTCCATAAGTTTCTCCACAGCGGAACGAGGTGCGATCAGCCCTGACAAGTCTACCCAATGTACAAGGCCGGTCGATGACTCCGGCCTGAGAGCATCGCGCAGCTCGTCAAGATTTCTGAACGATGAGTTCATCAACCTCGTCACAAATGAGTTTCCAAGGAACTTATCGATAGCCAGACCGTAATACTTAAGACCTTTAAGCAGCGAGCTGTGCTTTATGACACCACTTTGGTAGGAGTAGACAGAGGAGTTCTCACCGGCCGTGCGCTGAAGTTCCTGAAGGATGTGAACCGCATTGAGCATCTTGTTGACAGTGTAAGGACTAAGCAGGTTGTAATTGATCATGTCAAGTTTGTCGGGATCCATGCGCTTGTCCCTCTGGGGCCACTTCCTCGCATCACGGATGGTGCCGACGGATTTTAGGTTCGCTCCTGGCATTATGTAGGAAGTCCCTTGATTCTCAATAAGATAAGAAAACGGTAAGTTTGATGTGTCCTGATGGCTGACATGACGTCCCATGACTAGAGAGAAGGCACCTACCTTGGCCGGCCAGAGAATGTAGGAGTCGGAGGTTGTCTTAGCGCCGCGCTCCATGATTCCCTGATGGATAGGGCCAAGCTTGTACATGTGGTTGCTCTGGTTTGAGCCTGAGCCGGCATTCATGAATGAGAACATCCCGGCGATAAGCAGTGTGGACTTGTGGTGAGTGACGGTGAACGGTCCGGCGAAGATCGCGCAGGCCTCTCCGTTCTCTCCTTGGCAGTTGCTGAAAAACAGCGAATCAGAGGCCGAATAGTTGTGGCCCAGATGACAGGCCTGCCCGACAAAACAGCGCGAGAAAGTCACGCCGTCCTCGATCGAGGATCCACTGCTGACTATGAAGTCATCCCCGATCACTCCGACACCTATGTGAATAGGTGCCACTTCATTAGAGTTAAGGCTTCCGTTCTTGAGCCTTGCCGCGCCTTCTATCTTGCAGTAATCGCCAACCTTGACGTTTTTAAGATAACCGGCATCGACAATCGTGACAAAGGAGCCTATGTGTCCGGTGGCCGATGAGACACCATCGACATATTTGCCTATGAGTTTTTTTAGTTCGCCGATCAGTTCCGGGCGATGCCGGTAAAGCGCCATGATGTAGGCGGTCTGTGCCGTAAGTCTGTCAAAAATGACAACCTCGCGTCCTCCGGTCTCGTTAAGCACTGACGCTTCAACACCGTTTCCGAACGAGGAAATCCCGTCAGCCAGTATGATGTCCACATTCTCTATGAATGTGTCATGCCCTATTTCGTAGTTGGCTATGTAGTTCTTGACATTCTCTATGCAGCAGTTGTCCCCCAACTTTACATTGTGCAGCGTGGCATGGTAGAGTCCGGAATGTTTCGACATCCCGCCAGGAAGCATGAATTCCTTACGGAATGCGCCTAGGGTGATGTCTCCCGAAAAGCGTACTGAACGTACATACTCGGTCGAGAACTCCTCTGAGACATCAATTTTTGACCAATCTGTGGCCGTGCATGCCTGCGATTCCAGCACCGCGATCTCATCTTCAGTAAGTTTTCTGTAATTCATAAAAATGTTAGAATGGTTTTAAAAATCCTCGTCTGTAAGTCCGAAACGCTCTGCAATGTCATCGGGAATCTCCTCGATGGCTCCGTTGCAGTCGATCTCGTCCCAAGCCTCCTCCATAGTGCGGCGTTCCTTTTTTGTTGGCCGTCCGGCACCCCGGTCCCTGCGCAGGAAAAAAGTCTCGACCGGAGCCTTAAGCTTTTCCAACTCTGACTGCGGTGTCAGATTCTCGGCATATTCGGGAACCAGTTTAGCCCCAAGTCTATGGTCGGTCAAGCGCTTGATCCTGTAGGAATATTGCACCGCCCCTTTGCGGATTTCCACTACCTCGCCGGCCTTCAGCATGCGGGATGGCTTGGCGTTGACGCCTCCTATCTTGACCTTCCCTCCCTTGCAGGCATCAGTGGCCTCGGTACGCGTCTTGAACACTCTGATCGCCCAGAGGACTTTGTCTATTCTTTCCGTTTCAGACATGATTGTTCCAGATTGATGCGGTCTATCTGTTCCAGTTCCTGATGTGTGGATCCTGAGCCTCGGCCTCGATCAATGAGTTCGGCTCGACTTCCTGATCTGTGTAGGAATCCTTGACAAGGCGCTTCCCGACAAGAACTTCCAGCAGGACGGTTTTCCTGGCCGCAGGAATGAGGAAAAAGTCATTTGTCTCAGATGGAACAAGAATGGAATGTCCTGATTTCAATGAATAAGCCTCGGCGTCCTTCCCGCTCTTGTCGTCCTTTGCGGAGACCTGGATGGACGCTTCTCCGGAAACGCAGTAGTAGATAGCGAAGCTTCCTGGCTGTTCCGAGAATATGTGCAATCCATCTTTCAGGTCGATTTTTGTGGCGATAAACTCCGGAAGTGTGGCGAGTTTGTCTCCAATTGAAGTTTCAGGAACATATTCATGGAAGTCAATCAAGTCGAAGGCTTCCTCAAGCGACAGACTTTCCTGGTCCGGAAGCTCAATCCCCCAGTTGTGAAGGTTGAATGTGAGTTCGGAACTCTCTGCAATCTCTACGATCTTAAGTCCGGGACCGGCGGCAAAGACCGTCCCTGGCCTGATGAGGAGCGCCTCGTTTTTCCGTGGCCTGATAATGTTAAGGACTTCCTTGACGGTTCCGTTCTGGCATCTGGTGTAGAATTCCTCCGGATCGATGTCTTTATTGAATCCAAGTGCAAGTTCTGAACCCAGGCCGGTGTCCTGAATATACCAGAGGGCGGTCTTGCCTAGCGAGTCGTACCTTTCTGCCGCGATGTCGTCCGGGGCGTTCATCTGCAGCGGCTGCCATCCTGTGACATCCATGACCTTGACCATCACGGGGAATTGCAGCCCATAGAACTCGAACACCTCGTCTCCGACCACTCTTTCAAGATAGGTGCTCATCAATTCGCTCAGAGTATTGCCTCCGAACCAACCGTTGTCCACCATTGAATCCTTGAATCCAAGGTCGGCTATCTGATAATTCACGTGCCCCCAAGGCACATCCTCTCCCTCGTCCACAAACTTGAACGGGTACAGTCTCCTGTTGTACTCTTCCATAATCAATGAATATTTCTGTTCGGCCGGAATGCATCCGTCCGCCGCGGCGTCTCCATTCCGCAAACCTTGGATTTGCAGGGTGGTTCACTGCACCAAGAAATGCAGTGCAAAGTTATAATATTTCCAGACAAAAGTGACTTCTAATCGGTTTTTTGCAGGGCAACCGCATCAAAATACTTTTCCCTACATAGGCATTTGATGGCACGGAGGCAACATCTTCTCCCGTAAGACGCGGCCGGCGTCAGAAGCGGAAGAAATAATATATGGGACCTCTTGAAAAAGTGCCGTTCACCATTTTTCATCCCTGTCAGAAGTATCTGTGTGGCACATATTCTTTAAAAAAAAACTATTTTCAAGACCTGCCCCTTGCCATAACGTGACGGAGGGGTGGCACATATTCTTTAAAATAAAACTATTTTCAAGAGGATCCATATATGTATGAAAAAGGAACAAGTCCATAAGTCCGTGTCTTTGCCATTCGGTTTTCTCAACGTGACAACACCCACTTCGTTTTTGTTGGCAACCGGAGCCGAGGGGCAATGATGGCCCTTTACCCGGACAGGGTGCGCGAAGCGTGCTGCCCGATTTTACACCCAAGATGTTATTTGCCACCTGCTCTTTATCAAGGAGTGACGTGAAACGCCTTCATTATCATCTTGTTAACACGTTGCCTTTAGTGCGAATCCTCTAAAGATTAATGGCCAAGAAGTTTATTATTAACTGTTTATGAACCACACCTTAAGTTTCATTCCTACTTTTTGAGCGGCATCGGGGTGCGTCATCGGTCTTTGACTAATGCCAGACAGTCCAGGACAGGCCAAGACTCGAGAGGTTGCAGTGCGATTTTGCTGAATCGTGGAAGATTATCGAGCCTTTGCCGAGGATTTCAAGAGAGTATAGGAGTTTGTGGAATGGTTGGATGATGTCGAATAACGCTGATTCCGTAAAATTCAGTAAGTAGGAGTCGGATTTTCTTGATTATTTGAAAATTATGACTAAATTTGCAACAATTCTAAGGAATTAAGTGAGTTAAAAGCAAGTGTTCTTTCCCTAAAGGGAACACTTGCTTTTTTGCTGTTTTACCGAGGGGGTACTACGAAAGGGTCTCTTGTTCTTTCACTCACTTATGACATTATAGTTAATCCTTAGAATTATGGGAGCAAAGAACCACTTTGTGATAGTCGCCATTGATGTGGAGGTTATCAGACTTGTCAAAGTGCGAGCCTACAGGCGAGTGCGTTTCGGCAAGGTTGAGAGAGTCCGCGGCCATTACAGGCGTTATTAGGGCAATGTCTGTACCTGGCTGCCACTCTGAGCCGTAAGGCTCTCTGCTTCGTCCCTCGGTTCTTTATTGATTAATTGGACGGATTCTCAGTGGGTTATGGGAATGAAAAAAGGGGACAGCCTCACTAGAGGCTGTCCCCTTGTGCGGAATCGTGGAAGATTATCGAACTTTTGTGGGGGATTTCAGGAGGGTGTCGGAGTTTGTGGAGTGGCTGGAGGATGAGGATTTATAGAGTGCATTGAAGAAAATCATTGTCAAAATGAAAATATTCTTTATCTTTGCATTGTTATAAGCATTCGGGAGATAACGAGTAAAAGCAAGCATCTTTTCCCTAAAAGGGATGCTTGCTTTTTTTATTATTGTCCCATACCGAGGGGGTACTACAACAAGGACGGTTGTTCTCTCATTTTCCCGATAAATTTGCTTATAATATGAGAACAAGCCAACATCTTGTGATAGTCACCATTGATGTGGAGGTTATCAGACTTGTCAAAGTGCGAGCCTACAGGCGAGTACGTTTCGGCAAGGTTGAGAGAGTCCGCAGCCATTACAGGCGTTATTAGGGCAATGTCTGTACCTGGCTGCCACTCTGAGCCGTAAGGCTCTCTGCTTCGCCCCTCGGTTTTTTTTATTGATTTATTGTACGGATTCTCAGCGGGTTATGGGAATAAAAAAGGACAGCCTCAAACGAGACTGTCCCCTTGTGCGGAATCGTGGAAAATTATCGAACCTTTGCCGAGGATTTCAGGAGGGTGTCGGATTTTGTGGAGTGGCTGGAGGATGGCGAATATTGATGTAAAAAGTGAGCGATAGTGCTTGATAATCTGAAAAGAATGGTTATATTTGCATTGTTCTCATACGAGTTAGGAAGACAAAGTAAAAGCAAGCATCTTTTCCCTAAAAGGGATGCTTGCTTTTTTATTATTGTCCCATACCGAGGGGGTACTACAACAAGGGCGGTTGTTCTCTCAATTTCCTAACAATAAGTATGTAGAATGAGAACAAGCCAACATCTTGTGATAGTCGCCATTGAGGTGGAGATTATCAGACTTGTCAAAGTGCGAGCCTACAGGCGAGTGCGTTTCGGCAAGGTTGAGAGAGTTCGTAGCCATTACAGACGTTATTAGGGTAATGCCTGTATCTGGCTGCTACTCTGAGCCGTAAGGCTCTCTGCTTCACCCCTCGGTTTTTTATTGTTCTGTAATCCTCCTTGTTGTCTAGCCAAGTGGTTAAGTCCAGTAGGCTGCATCAGTTGCTTGTGATGATTTTTGCTATGTGACCTGCAAAATATCGTTCTACTATTCTTTACATTTCTACTATGCTTGCCTATTTATTATTTGGAGCAGGCACTATAATGCCTGAATGAAATTATGATAAAGCGCAAAAGAGAGTTCAGAGAACTTAGTGATGAGACAAGACGTAAAATCAGCCAGTCATCTTCAAATAAACCTAAAACCGATAGCCATAAGCAACATATCAGCCAGGCTATGAAAAGGTATTGGCAAAGTGTTCCACATCGTCCGGTTTCTGGTGATACAATGGGCATATAGTTATTGTCAAGAGGAAGAAGAATGGAAAAATAAAGCGGAATATTGGAAAAATGGTAAGTGGTAAAGTTTGATAGACTAAAATTAAGGGTTGATGTGGGTAGTGTAGTAGTTAAAGATGAGGAAATATTTCAGCATATAGTCGAAAATGGAAAATTATGTGAACTAAGGTATCATCAAAGTTCGCCATTTCAACTGGGTATTAAATTGGATTATCTCAAAAATGAGGCGATAATAGAATTTTCGGGCAAAGTATTGGGAAAGGACTATCCTCAATTAATATCCTCAGTCACCATAATGGAATGCTTTGAGCATATTGCCCAACTTGAATTTTGTGAGTTCGATATGTCTTGTTTGGAATCCGCTATGGTGCTCTCTTGTGATGTCACGAATGATGTTGAGGTTTCAGATATCAATGCTATGACCAAATATATTAGGGGGCATCTTAAAAACTACACGCAGTTCACTTGTTCCTTGTTGAAGAATGGCAATCTTATTATAGAGAAGAATGTGACTTCGACCAAGTGTAAGAGACGAATGGTGATTTACGACAAAAGCAATGAAATGCTGATGTCCAGTAATATGAGGTTTGCGGAACAATATGACCTTTTGGGAGCGTTTGATGGCAAATGCCGTTTTGAAATGAATCTAAGGAATATGGAGGCGATACGTTCAGCACTGGGCGTAACCGATAACTCGTTGAGGTCAGTCTTATCTTCTGATTCCACACCACTAAAGGATTTTCTTCAAGACGTTCTGTCCGTTGAACCTCCGGTTAAATGCTCTGATTGGAAAGAATATGTCCGAACACTTGTTCTTCGTGACTGCAATTTTGACCTTGCGCAGGTTGAGGCGAAAGTCCGTAGCCTATACAAACGAGGAACATTCATAACGGGTGTTATGAAGCCATACAAGGCTATGATGGAAGAACATTATTGCGCTGATCTGGTTTTTAGTTTGTCTGATTTGCTTTCCAAATTGTCTTGATGTATCAAATCCATATCTGTATCAATTTAAGGTCTAAAAAGAAAGGTGACACGTCTTGAAAACGTATCACCTTATCTTTTTGTCTTAACTTGGAGGGTAACGGACTATAAATCCTCTCCGTTAGCTTTGTTTCTTAGATTGTCGTAATATATGCCTATGAAATATTTCCCATAGTGCTCGTGAATTGTAAACCACACTTGTCCCGAAACATTTTCAAGTGTCTTTTTGGCTAGATAGAGATTTGCTTCATCTTCTGCCATTGTTGAGGTCTTTTCTTCTATTTCCTTGATTTCATCTTCTGTGAAGTTCACTTTTAGATAGAATGGAGCATCATATCTTTTATTATGAACCAACATTTCGTAAGAAATATTTTCATCGTCAGGAATCGGTTGAGGCTCATCCAAGGTGAAATATTTATCATTATTTTTGAACTGATAAAGTAGGTTGTTGTATGATATTCGAATAGAAGCCTCGTCTTCTACTTGATTGCTTGCTACATAAACCCTATCCACTTTGCCATTATTAGTGGAGATGTATATGTTAGAATCTATCCCATTGAATGTTCCGGATAGATTTTCAAATTGAGGGTTGTACTTAAACCCTTTATTTTCGAGTTCCTTAATCATTTGTTCTTTGCTTCCGTCTACTGGAATGCCTAAGAACTTGATGGTGTTATCGGAGTTCGTTTGAGCAACAAGCGATAAACATGCAAGTAACGAGCATAAGGTGGTTACCAATCTTTTCATAAAAATGTTTGTAACAGCCTGGCTCCGGGGCAATGTTGTGGTATAAACAAAAGTGTGAAGCCATTTCATCTATCTGACAGGAGGTTTAGCAGAACCGTAGGCAAAATAAATGACTGATACTCCACACTCGCTGAGATATGGAGCATCAGTAGCGAAACGCTATGAGGACAATATACCTTAGCAAGTGCGAAATGTCCCCGTCACCCCTTGCCTTTTTGAAACTGCTAATTTCCTGTCAAGGTAACACGAAAACACTTTCGCTGATATGTCCATCAAGCCTATAATATTGACTTGATGTTACAAAGATAATGATTTAGTCCGTAAAATGATACGAAAAGTTATTTTTTGTGCGGTGACGTGATAAGAGTCCCTTTACGAATGATACACTTTTTGCCGTTGTAAGGGTGGTTTTCAGAGAGACCGTAGTTTTTCAGATAGTTGTAGGAAACGCCTAAGGTGTCCCTATCCCAATTGTCGGTCAGGGCTTTGATGTTACCGTAGTAATAATGTTGTCCGTTCAGTTCAAGGTGGACAACGTTCCTTTCTTGTTTATCCATATCACAAAGGTCGGTAAAATGTTGCGTATATTCAATAATGGCAATAAGAAAATTTTGCAAATCCTTGCAGATATTAAATATCAGCACTATATTTGTGTCATTGAAAGCCTTTTGAGGGGGAGATGGACAAATGGGGAATATAACAAAGGCTATAACTGTTTTGATATATTGTGATTGAAGATATGGATAAAGTTGTGATTTTGGCTCGTGTCAGCACTGACAAGCAAGAGTACGAAAGGCAGTTGGTGGAACTTAGAGACTACTGCGACAAGATGGGTTGGGAGGTCGTGAGGGAGTTCTCCAACAAGGTGTCGGGAGCGGTCAGCATCGAGGACAGAGAAGAGATTATGTCTCTTGTGGAATATGTGAGAGCCAACGAGGTCAAAAGGGTCGTTTGCCTTGAAATCAGCCGTCTTGGCAGGAACACTCTTGAAGCCTTGAAAGTCATCCAAATCCTCAACGATAACAAAGTCAGTCTCTATGTCAAAAATTATAACTTGGAAACCCTTACGGCAGATGGCAAGGTTAACCCGGTAACGAGTTTGATTTGTACCATTCTGTTGGAGGTCGCTTCGATGGAACGTTTGACCATAAAAGAGCGGATGGCATCTGGCCGTGACCAATATATTGCCAAGTGTCGTAGAGAGGGAATAAAGATGGGTAGACCTAGTGAATATAGGAAAAGCCTTGACGAATATAAGGCACAGTATCAAAAGGAAATTTCATTGTTGAGGAAAGGCATCAGCCTACGGAACATATATTCATTGACGGGAACAAGCGTGAATACATTGCGGAGGCTTAGAAGTATGTTTGTGATTTGATACCTTTTTTGTATTTTTATATTGGTTCACACTGCTGATCTGGAATGAAAAAATAAGCCGAAAGGCATAATAATTTTCCGTAGGATATGATATAAAGGATTATGTGACATAAAGGATAAAAGCGTCCTTGGCGTACAAGAACTCGTGGTCGTGGTGATTCCGAGTGCCGAAGAGCCTAATAAGAGAGAAAAATCCGCTCTGTGATGAAAAAGGATTACGAGGCTTTCTTGGATAAGATGGGAGTTGAAAGCCTCAACGATAGAATGATGGTTATAAACTATGTAAAAGACTTATTTGAGATAGCCACAATTGAAATAATGAATAATCAAGGAAACGATGATAGATTACAGTAACATAAGAAAAGGTAACCACTGCATAATTTGGACAAGGGTATCAAGCAAGTATCAGGAGGATAATGGAGGCAGTCTTGACACTCAAAAGGAATTGTGTGAGGAATATGCAAAGACGCATAATTTGGCGGTGACAAAATATTTTGGAGGGCAGCACGAAAGTGCCAAGACACCGGGAAAATTGGTGACTGAGATGACTGCCTATGTGAAGAAGCATACAGAGGTCGCTACGGTCTTGATTTCGGAATTCGACCGCTTTTCAAGAATCGTTTGGCAGGCTACAAAGATGCTGGAGGATATGCGTACTTTAGGCATCATTGTGATTGCCGTGAAATATGGCACGGGCACAAGGACAAAAGAGGGAATGATGATGGCTCAACAAATGCTTTCGATGGCACAGTGGGACAATCAGAATCGCACAGATAAGTTTGTCGGTGGTCGCCAAGGATGTCTTAGGAGTGGGGCTTGGTGTGAGAAAGCCCCGTTAGGTTATCGTAAAGAGGGAAAAAGCCGTAATACTTGGTGTTACCTGAATGATGAGGGAAAACTCCTTAAAAAGGCGTTCAAATGGAAACTGGGAGGGATGTCTAATGCTGAAATTTTATCCAAATTGTCTATGATGGGATTGGAAATATCAAAGCAGGAATTACATAAGATTTTGGTCAATCCATTCTATGCCGGGAAGATTACGCATAAACTGATAAACTATGAAATGGTGGATGGACAGATAGAACCGGCGGTGTCATATCCCAACTTTTTAAGGGTTCAAGAGATATTGTCGGGCAAGACTGGGAAATATACCCACAAAAAGCATAGCGAAGAATGCCCGTTGGTCAAATACGTGCTTTGTGGAGAAGATGAAACGCCATTCACGGCTTATTCAAGGCGCAAGAATGATAGGGTTTATTACTACTATAAGTGCAATAAGATAGGGTGTAAGACAAATGTGTCTGCAACGGAGATGCACAACAAATATGAAGACTTGTTGCCTGGGTATGACCTATCAAAGAATATGCTGATGAACTTTTCAGACTTGTTGAAGGAATCATTCGAGTGTGTTTCCAAAGGGCAAGAGGAAAGCCGGAGCCTGTACAAGAAACAGTTGTCTCAACTTGAAAAGAACATTAAGACAGTCAAGACACGACACGCCATAGGTGAGGTGTCTAATGAGGACTATTCCGAGATAATGAAAGATTTCAATGAGCGCAGGAATGAAATCCTGCTTAACTTGGAAAGTGTCGGGAATAATTTATCGAACTTTGAGAAAGTCATCCCTTTGATAATCGCAAAGGCTTCTGATTTAAGAAGTTTGTGGAGAGACGGGAACTATGAGACCAAGCGGAAAATCGAATATCTTGTCTATCCGAACGGAATAATTTGGGACAAGAAAAACCGCAGTTATCGAACCGAAAACCGGAACTCTGTTTTCGATTTATTGGACGGATTCTCAGCGGGTTATGGGAATAAAAAAAGGACAGCCTCAAACAAGACTGTCCCCTTGTGCGGGTGAAGGGACTCGAACCCATACGCTTGCGCACCAGATCCTAAGTCTGGCTTGTCTACCAATTTCAACACACCCGCAAAGCCTTCCGGCAAGGGAATCTAGATGATGAAGGGATTCCGCGGGGAGGTCGGGCGATTGGAAGCTGCCTTTGCTCCGAGTCCGAAAGGAATGCAAAGATAGTCGAAATATGTTAATATTCAAATATTATTTTTATTCTGTCGTTTCGTTTGAAATGCGGTGGATCAGCCACCGCTGATAATATGCGGCTGATGGGGGTCATTGTCCTGCACCGTTGGCGTTGGAGACATTCTCAAGAGCCTGGATGGTTTTCTTCTCCTCGTCAGAAAGATCCTCACTCAAGGAAGATGAATAGTCAAGTTCCTTTTTCTTCTTCTCTATTGCCTCTTGGGACAGTTCGGTCTGCCTGACGGCCTGCTCCACACCTTTCTCGAATATGTTGTGGATGATGTTGGTGAGATTGACTGTCAGGCTGTTGACCTGATCATCGAACAGAGGGATATTGCGGTTCTTGTACTTTGTCTTGCCGAGTTTCCATTTCCAGTTGTCGAACGAGCCGTTGAGGTTTATGCCGAATTTGAACGGGATCGGAGACTTGAGGGCAGAGAGGTGGTACTTGAAACGCTGGTCAAAACCTTGAAGACCGCTTGCGGCGAGCGAGTACCGGTCGAAGTCTAAGATGAAGGGGAATATCTCCAGTTGGTTGTCCTTGATTATGCCCCTGATGGACAAAGACTCGATGTGGGTGGAATCCTTGTCCTTGAACATCAAAGTCCTGCGCAATTTGTTAAGGCCATCGCTATCCGACAGGGAAAGATCCCGCCCGTCAATCTTGACGATGCCGCTCAAGGATGGGAGAATGATGTTCATTGACGTGTCGATCGCACTGGTCGCGGCTATCTCGCAGTCGAGGAACCCTTTGAAAGACTTGAGCATAGGCACGATGCTGTCCACGGCAGGGAACAGCTGGATCACCTTCTCGGCGGTTATTCCGGCGAGGGTAAGGTCAAATCCGGCCTGGAGATCTTTTTTGGTGCGTGTTGAGTAGAATCCTTCGAGATAGACATCCCCCATATTCGTTGTGGCCAGAGTGTTCGTCGCCTGAAGGCATCGTTCCTTCATCACCAGGTCGGAGGACACCCATGTGGTCTCAAGGTTTGAATATCTGATCTTGTTGGCTTCCAGAGTCACTTTGGCGTTAAGATTGGCTGGAAGCACGATCAGTGACGCCGATGCTGTGGTGTCAGTTTCCACCGACTTCTTGACCGTTGCGAGATAATCATCGTCATCGATTCCGGAGAGCGCGGTGCTGCGGTCCGGAGGGGTGAACTCCTTCCCCGCGTTGATGGCGATGAGGATCTCGTTCACGTCTATCATGTCCGAGGATATTCCCAGATCCAGGTCGAGCCTGCCTTTGCCGGATGTGAGAATCCGTCTCAGTCCCGAGAGCCGGCCTTTGGCGGAAATGTCTGATGATCCGGACTTAAGTGAAAGTTCCTTCAGGTCAATGGCGTTGTTGGAGAACCTGCCACTGAATCCGGTGATTCTGTTGTCAAGGGGGTAATACGGAGAGATGACAAGTCCTTCCGCGATGTTGATGTCTCCGGAGACGTCCCAGTTCCTGATGTAGCCTGCGATTGATTCACCGAGTTGGATTTTGATGTCATTCTTCTCGAAATCCTTCTCGGAAAGGTAGTCCGGCAAAGTGGCTCCGGCGGTGAACTTCCGAAATGCTTTCCTGAACAAGGAGTCGCGTTTCACTCCTGGGTAAACCCTTTGCAGGGAGTCCAGCAGATGTCTTCTGCGAAGTTGTTTCTCCACAGAGTTCGGATGCGCCGCCACTGACAGGTTGGCGTCCCGCACGGAGAACCGGTTGACACCCTCACGGAGCGTTATCCTTTTATTACTGCTGGTCAGATTGAGGAACGGAACGACATTCCTGCCTATCAGATTCTGACTCAATTTGAATGTGTTGGCGGATCCGATCGCTCCTATGAAACACGAGTCAATGTCCATCATTCCGATTGACGAGATGTCAAGATGACCGTGGACTGGATGCCGGTCCGCATCCCCGGCCATAGGCTCCTCGGAGTTGTGGGCTGAGAGATTAAGGCCTGTGCCGCGGATGAATGTCGAGGCGCCATATTCGGCGAACACGCTGTCAACCGCCACCGACAGCCCGCTGTGCCGGTGTTTGTCTTCTCCTTGGCCATCCTCATCGAGGTTGAACGTTCCGAGGCTGATGTCAGTGTGCCCGAGGTAGGCGATCAGAGTGTCCTTGGGTACGCTGATACGGATCCCATTGCTTTCCAGAAGCCCCTCCAGTCCGATTCCGGAAAAGTTGAACAAATCAAGCTGTGACAAACGGAATCCACCTTCTATGATGCCCTCAAGATCTCCGTGGACTGCTACGCCCAGACTGTCAGGAATATAACTGGCCAGCGAGTCCAGCACGAAATGAAGGTCGGAACTGATGTCGAACAATGGGTCGCCGCCAAGCAGATCCTCCGCCGTGCCGCTAAGCGTTACCTTCATTCCTCCCGCACTGAAACAGAAGTCCGGGACCTCAGCGGTGAGTTTTCCATCGATACTTTTTGCTTTTATGTCCAGATCGAAACGCCCTTCCCCGTCGATTCCTTCCCATCCGATCCGCGAATCCGGCACCTGGACCTGCACGGAAAGAGGCGGAAGGGCACCGCTGCTCATATCGTAAAAACCATTACACGAGGCGTTGGCGGTCAATAGCGCATCTGTGTGCAACTTCTTTAAAATAGGGAAATTGTCTCCAAAATATTCAACCAACTCATTGACTGGGGCCTTTTCGATGCCGGCCGCCGCCTTTATGTGAATATTCTCACCCGAATAATCGGCTTTCCCGCTGGCGTTAAGCCCCAAGGTGGCAATCGAGGCCCGCAGGCGCTCAACCGACACGGTCTTCTTGTCCAATTCGGGGAATATTCTTCCTTCAATCTCCACAGGGAGTGACATCCTCCCCGAAGACTTCAACCCAAGGAACAGCCTGGATTCGAGGTTGACATCAAAATGCCCCATTTTCTCCCTTATCCCCAGATGCTCAATCCCCAGTGCGACCGTGTCCGCCGGAAGCCGCCCCGCCACAAACAGCGAATCCAGAGACAGGTTTACATTTTCGATTTTACCTTTCCTCGCGTCATAATGTCCTTTCGCGGAAAGACTTTTAAAGAATATGCAGCCGAATATAGTGTCTGACGGATTGGTGTAGACCACGAACGGCCGTCCGTAAAGACTGACCTTGCCGATAGAGAGAGGGGGCAGGGGAGAGGACGAATCAGAAGAGTCGCTGTCTTCTTTCGCGGAACCGTCACCGAACATATTCCAGTTCGCGGATGTCGAATCATATTGGTGTGCGAATATCCTCGGATGATCCAGCATCGCGTGGCGGATCCGGATTCTGCCGACCGCCGCGGCGAGGTAATTGATTGACACTGATAATTTTCTGAAATGTGCCAATGTGTCTGCGGATTCTCCACGGCCTGACTTTAGCAGATGGCTTCCCGGAACATCCAGCGAATCGAACGCCGCGAACCTGTCGTGAGGATAGGTGATGGAGAAGTCATCAACTGTGACGTTGAGGTTAGGAAAACTCTTGAACATTGAGGCCTTTATGCCGGAGAACGTGACATCCCCGTTGACATATTCATCAGCAAATCTGTCCGCGACACGTGTCAACACGCTGGAATTCAGAACCACCTGCAGCGCAACGATTAGGAGGATCCATATCCCCAAAACAGTCCAAAGCACCGGCTTGAGCCAGCGCCAGGATCCGCGTCTGAAGTTTTCTTTTATCATAGTTTACAAACTTACATAAAAATCCTCGTTTTTGCGCCTGACACATAAGTTTAAAAGAGAAAATCATTTTGATCAGGTCTTCCGCCGATGTCACACGCAAAAAAAATCGGACCGCCATGAAGACGATCCGATAGTGATCCCGTAATTTGATGTGAGCTTATTACTGCTCGTCAAGCAACTGGAGATGCTGCACATAGATGGCCTTCATCTTCGCGGCTCTTCTCTTCACGGAAGGCTTCTCGAAGTTCTTGCGGGCGCGGAGCTCGCGGATGGCACCGGTCTTCTCGAATTTTCTCTTGAATTTCTTAAGAGCCCTTTCGATGTTCTCGCCTTCCTTGATAGGAACTATGATCATAATGCTGTTACCACCTCCTTTTTTCTAAAATACCTGGGAATGTCGCGGTGATTTTCACCGAAAATTTCCAAGCGCTCTCTAAAGCGGGTGCAAAGATAGGAAAAAAATATTAATTTTGTAAGAACAAAAATGTTATTTCAATGGACAGCCCGTTTTTGTACAACAGATACGTTACAGGTCAGCATTTCATAGGACGCAAGGAGGATTGCTCGATAATGGCCAACCTTTTGGCGCAGAATGAGAATGTTGCGATTTGGGAGCCGTCCGGAGCCGGCAAGAAATCGCTTGTCCATCAAGTGCTCACAAAGTTGAAAGTCAGGGGTGAGGCTTTTGCTGTCGGTGAGATGACAGCCTTGGACATCAGGAGCGGGGAGTCTTTCGTGAAGAGGCTGGGAGCCGCTGTCATAAGGCTTGTGGCCTCGACGCCCGATGAGTATGAAAGTATAGTCAAGACTCATCTGGAAGGCACCCATTGGGTTTTTGATCGAAAGGCGTTCTCGGACATGGACATGATCCTCTCCACGAATTGGGATCTGGATGACAGGGACCTGAAGGCGGTACTGAGACTTCCGTACTCCCTTGCGGCTGAAAAAGGGGAGAGGTCGTTCTTGATCGTGGATGAGTTCCAGAATGTTGATCTTGCCGATGATGGGGAGCGGATATTCAAGCTGATGGAGGAGGTGATGGACGAGGTCAAGGCCGAGGGGCTGCGGATCTTTTCCTACATATTCATCGGCTCCCAGGTCAATGCGATGGAGGACATATTCATAAAGCGTCATTTCTTCTACCGGAGAGTGACGCGGCTGAAACTCAGCAAGGTGGATGAGAGGGAGATTGTTGAGCACATCATCAAGGGCTTCCTCGCGAGCGGCAAGGTCATCGACAGGGACCTGATCAGCGGAGCGTGCCGCCTGTTTAAGTGCAACCTTTTTTACATCAATCATTTCACTTCGGTCTGCGATTCCTTGTCCAAAGGTTACATCATGGAACCTGTACTGTTGGAGGCTCTTGCGACCGTGATTGCGGTAAACCGTGGCCGCTTCATCTCGATGATGAACGATCTCACCTCGTTTCAGGTGAGTCTGATGAGGGCGATAATTGATGGTTATACCAAATTCAGCACGGCTGAGGTGATCAGGAAATATTCCCTGAACTCTTCTGCCAATGTGCGCCGGCTCAAGGACGCCTTGATGAAGAAGGAGATCCTGACCTTTGTGGGAGAGGACGGCAAGCCGGTTATCCTCGACCCGCTGTTCGAGTACTGGCTTAGAAACTACTATTTTAAGAAAGAACAATAATTCATGAATATGTCATCTCGCCGCGGTTTTAGGTGACTGCCGGAAAGATGAGACGGAGGAATGACCATGAACACAGATAGAAAGAAAATCGCCGTTCTGACAGGCGCCGGAGTGAGCGCCGAGAGTGGCCTCAGCACATTCAGGGGCAACAATGGCCTTTGGGGTGAATATGATCCCGAGGAGGTCGCATCGATCCAGGGTTGGTACCGCAACCGGGAACTGGTTCTGGACTTCTACAACGGTCTGCGCAAGAGGCTAAGCGAGGTCAAGCCGAACGCAGCCCACTACGCCATCGCTGCCCTCGAGAAGGAATATTCAGTGACGGTCATCACCCAGAACGTTGACAATCTGCACGAAAGGGCCGGGAGCACGAGGGTCCTGCACCTCCACGGCGAGGCGACGAAGGTGCGTCCGGAGAATGGAATATACGATCAGACATATTCAGAGAAGGAGGTCATCGACATCGGTTACGGTGAGGTCCATTTGGGCGACAAGGCTCCGAACGGCAGTCAGCTCCGCCCGCACATAGTCTTTTTCGGCGAGGCCGTCCCGAACATCGAGAAGGCCATTGACATCGTCTCCGCCGCGGACATCATGCTGATCGTCGGCACGTCCCTGAACGTCTACCCCGCCGCCGGCCTGTACCGCTACGCGCCGAACGGCGCTCCGATCTACATCATTGACCCTGAGGATGTGGCGGTCAATGATCCACGCATCATCCACATCCGCGAGGTCGCCACGAAAGGCATGGAAACATTCCGCAAGCTGCTTGAACGGTAACCGTTTCACTGCCGACCAGCCTCCTGTCCCTAATCCTGTCCCGTTAGCGGGTCATCCCGTCCTGCGCACGGCCCTGCCTTCAGATGCCGTCCCGTGAGCGGGTCATCCCGTCCTGCGCACGGACTGTCTTTCGAATGCCTTTATGTGCGTGAGACCGCCTCTTCCGCGCACGGGAGTCCGTTGCCCGTTCATAATCATACATGTTATGATAACAACGAAAATGAAATCATAAATATTATGATTTGTAAAATATTGATATGTCTAATGTTGGTAGATAATTATTAAATGTTTTTGCGATTTTGTCAGATGTTGTTTATATTTGCTGAACATAGTTGATGACATGGACAATAACATAATGCCTACAGTAAACGCTGGCGCAAAGCCTAGGGCGATCAATCACATCTCGGTGGATTGTGTGGTTTTCGGTTTTGATGGTGAGAGATTGAATGTGCTCTTGATCAAGCGATGTGGAGAAGAGAACGGACAGGAATTCCACGACATGAAACTTCCTGGCAACATCATTTACATGGATGAGGACCTTGACGAGGCTGCTTCGAGGGTGCTAGGGGAACTGACGGGGCTAAAGAATATCCCTCTACTGCAATTCAAGGCTTTTGGCTCTAAGGACAGAACGAAGGATCCAAAGGATCTGCATTGGATAAAGATGACCGAAAATCAGGTGGTTGAGAGGATTGTCACAGTTGCTTATGTCGCGCTTGTCAGAATCGACAGGGCTCTTGAGGTCTTGGATGGGTATGAGGCATGCTGGGTGCCGCTTGACGAAGTGCCGGCGCTTGCGTTTGACCATAACATTATCATACGGGATGCTGTGAAATACATGGGGATGTACGCAGTGGGTGAACCCCAGTGCATTTTCAAGCTTCTGCCGAGAAAGTTCACGATCCCACAGCTCAGGAAAGTCTATCAGTTTGTCACCGGTAATGAAATAGACGCCCGGAATTTCTACAAGAAATTGGCTGTGATGCCCTATGTTGTGCCGCTTGTGGAGAAGGAAAAAGGAGTGGCTCACAGGGCTGCGAGATTCTATCGCTTTGATTCAAAGATATTTAAAAAGACAAGAATATGAATGGATTCACCGATTGCCTGCTTGGCTATGATGTAGGAAGTTCGTCCGTCAAGGCCAGTCTTGTGGATGTGGCCACAGGAAAATGTGTGGCGAGCGCTTTTTACCCGAAGAGCGAGGCTCCGATCACATCTAAAAGAATAGGTTGGGCCGAACAGGATCCCTGGATGTGGTGGGAAAGCCTAAAGCTCGCCACAGCTGAAATAATCTCCAAAGTCGGAAACGCTGACATCCGTGCCATAGGAATATCCTACCAGATGCACGGTTTGGTGTGCGTGGGCAAGGACGGAGATCCTCTTAGAGACGCCATAATCTGGTGTGACTCAAGGGCAGTGCCCTATGGCGAGGCCGCTTTTAAGGGAATAGGTCCGGAGAAGTGCCTGAGCCATCTTCTGAACTCCCCCGGTAACTTCACGGCCTCCAAATTGGCTTGGGTGAAGGAAAATGAACCGGAAATATTCGAAAGAATTGACAAGATAATGCTCCCTGGAGATTACATCGCGATGAAACTCACGGGAGAGTCTTGCACTACTGTCAGCGGATTGTCCGAAGGTACGCTTTGGGACTTTAAGGAGAATTGTCCGGCCTTTTTTCTGATGGATTGGTTCGGGTTTAAGGAGGATATTCTTCCGAAGATCGTCCCAACTTTTTCGGAGCAGGGAAGGCTGACTGCATCAGCAGCTGCGGAATTAGGTCTTAAGGCCGGGATCCCGGTATCGTACAGAGCGGGAGACCAACCGAACAACGCACTGTCTCTGAACGTGTTCAACCCTGGAGATGTGGCTGCGACCGCTGGCACATCGGGCGTTGTCTATGGAGTGAACGGGGAATATGGCTATGACCCACAGTCAAGGGTGAACACCTTCGCCCATGTGAACCACACGGCCAAGACTCCTCGGCTTGGAATCCTTCTTTGTGTCAACGGGACCGGAATCCTTAACTCATGGATCCGCAGGAATGCGATTCCTCAGGACCTTTCTTACGCTGAGATGAACGACATCGCTGCCGGGATTCCAATCGGAAGCGGAGGCGTGGTGATTTCTCCTTTCGGAAACGGAGCGGAAAGAATGTTCGGCAATAAGGAGATCGGCTGCCGCTTGTCCGGACTCAATTTTAATGTCCACAACTGGAGACATGTCGTCAGAGCCGCCCAGGAAGGCGTGGCTTTCTCATTCAGGTACGGAATGGACATCATGTCCGAGATGGGTATGAAAGTCAACGTGATTCATGCAGGAAACGCGAACATGTTCCTTAGCCCGGTGTTCAGGGCTGCCCTTGCCGGGGTGACAGGAGCGACGATCGAGCTCCACGACACTGATGGCTCCGTTGGAGCGGCCAAAGGTGCTGGAATGGGCGTGGGAATATTCAAAAACAACGATGAAGCCTTTTCTACCCTAGAGCGTCTGGCCGTGGTGGAACCTGCGGATCAGGAAGCCTATCAGGAGGCTTACGGGCGTTGGAAGGAAGAGCTAGATAAAGTAATAACTTATTAATAATTATAATATTATGGCAAAAGAGTATTTTCCTCAGATCGGTAAGATTCCGTTCGAGGGCGTGGAAAGCAAAAACCCGATGGCGTTCCATTATTATGACCCTGAGAGAGTAGTCCTCGGAAAAAAGATGAAGGATTGGCTCAAATTCGCGATGGCTTGGTGGCACACACTCGGTCAGGCGAGCAGCGACCAGTTCGGTGGCCAGACCAGAGACTACGAGTGGGACAAGGCTTCCGATCCTCTTCAGAGGGCTAAGGACAAGATGGACGCAGGCTTCGAGATCATGGACAAACTGGGCATCGAGTACTTCTGCTTCCACGATGTTGACCTTGTTGACGAGGCTCCGACCATTGAGGAATATGAAGCCCGCATGAAGGCCATCACTGACTATGCCCTTGAGAAGATGAAGGGTACCGGCATAAAACTTCTTTGGGGGACTGCCAACGTGTTCGGTCACAGAAGGTACATGAACGGTGCCGCCACCAATCCTGACTTCGATGTTGTCGCCCGTGCCGCTGTGCAGATCAAGAACGCTATTGATGCGACTATCAAGCTCGGAGGTACGAACTACGTCTTCTGGGGTGGCCGCGAGGGCTACATGAGCCTTCTCAACACCCAGATGCAGAGAGAGAAAGACCATCTCGCACAGATGCTCAAGGCTGCCCGTGACTATGCCCGCGCCCGCGGTTTCAAGGGCACGTTCCTCATCGAGCCTAAGCCAATGGAGCCTACCAAGCATCAGTACGATGTGGACACCGAGACCGTTATCGGCTTCCTCCGCGCCCACGGACTTGACAAGGACTTCAAGGTCAACATCGAGGTGAACCACGCCACCCTTGCCGGCCACACTTTCGAGCATGAACTCGCGGTGGCAGTTGACAACGGAATGCTTGGCTCGATCGACGCGAACAGAGGCGATGCGCAGAACGGTTGGGACACCGACCAGTTCCCGGTTGACGTGTTCGAACTCACCCAGGCTATGCTTCAGATCATCCGTAACGGAGGTCTTGGCGACGGAGGCTCGAACTTCGATGCCAAGCTGAGAAGAAATTCCACTGATCCTGAGGACATATTCATCGCTCACATCTGCGGAATGGATTCTATGGCCCGCGCGCTTCTGAACGCTGCTGCCATCGTTGAGGAATCTCCTATCACGGAAATGGTCAAGGAACGCTATGCTTCTTTCGATTCGGGAGAGGGCAAGCGCTTCGAGGAGGGGAACATGACCCTTGAGGAGCTCGTTTCCTATGCCAAGGAGCATGGAGAGCCTAAGCAGACAAGCGGTCAGCAGGAGCTCTACGAGACTTTGGTCAACATCTACAGCAAGTAAGCGATGGACTGTCCTGAAAAAGGCAGCCGTGCCTATCTGTTTTCAATTGTGTTGGTCGCCGTGCTGGGAGGACTGCTGTTCGGTTACGACACAGCGGTCATCTCCGGTGCGGAGAAAGGTTTGGAGGCGTTCTTCAGGGGTGCCTCGGACTTCACCTACACGAATTTTTTTCACGGGCTCACTTCTTCCAGCGCACTGATCGGCTGCGTCATCGGAAGTGCATTGTCTGGCCTTTTCGCCACCCGTTTAGGGCGCAAGCGTTCCCTCATCATTGCGGGAATATGCTTCTTCGTCTCCGCGTGGGGCAGCATGTGCCCGGAAATGTACGGAATCCTGCCTGTAGGCAAGCCGTCCCTTACCTTGCTTTGGGTCTTCAACGCCTACAGGATTCTCGGTGGAATAGGAGTGGGAATAGCCTCGGCCATCTGCCCGATGTACATCGGAGAGGTGGCTCCGAGTGGCATCCGTGGAATGCTCGTGAGCTGGAATCAGTTCGCGATAATCTTCGGCCAGTTGGTGGTCTATTTCGTCAACCTGCTGATTCTTGGCAGTCACGCCAATCCTGTCTATGATGCGGCGGGAGCTATCGCCAATGCTTTGGATGCCCGGTGGACAATCGAGACCGGATGGCGCTGCATGTTCGGTTCCGAGTGTGTTCCCGCTGCTTTGTTCACTGTGCTGATTTGTTTTGTTCCAGAGACTCCGCGTTATCTTGTGATGACCGGGAAGCAGGACAAGGCTCTTTCTGTCCTGTCGAGAATCAACGGACTCAGCGCTGCGAAGGAGATCCTCGCTGACATCCAGGGCACTCTCACCGAGAAGAAGGAGAAACTCTTCTCCTATGGCTTCATGTGCATATTCATCGGCGTCATGCTCAGCGTCTTCCAGCAGGCTGTCGGCATCAACGCGGTTCTTTACTATGCTCCAAGAATATTCCAGGACATGGGAATGAACAACCCTATGGTGCAGACCGTGATCATGGGAGTCGTGAACATCGCGTTCACCCTTCTCGCTGTGTTCACCGTCGAGAGGTGGGGCCGTCGTCCGCTGCTCATCTGGGGTTCGATCGGAATGGCCATCGGTGCTTTCGGTGTCGCCTTGACTTTCGGCAACGAAGCCTTGAGTTTCATCACGATGATCAGCATCATGGTCTACAGTGCTTCCTTTATGTTCAGCTGGGGCCCGATCTGTTGGGTACTCATCGCCGAGATATTCCCGAACACAATCCGTGGCGCCGCTGTCGCCATCGCTGTCGCCTTCCAGTGGATCTTCAACTTCATTGTCAGCTCGACTTTCGTGCCTATGTTCAACATGCACCTCTCCGCTGGTGATGATTTCGGCCACTGGTTCACCTACGGCCTCTATGGCACCATCTGCGTCATCGCTGCCATCTTCGTCTGGCGCCTGGTTCCTGAGACCAAAGGCAAGACCCTCGAGGACATGTCCCGCCTCTGGCGAAAAGACAACGCTCTATTCTAAACTTCGCTTGTCCCGCCATATCCGTTATGGTTGTACCGGTGCTGAGAGATCTTGGCGGCCTACGTGCTTCGCACGCCCTATCCGGGTAAATGGTCGCCAAGATCTCTCAGCACCGGTGCCCTTCATAATGAATATCATTATGTGTCTTTTTGCCAAGAGTCGTAATAACTGTTGGTAAAAGTTGTGTTGTAACGGAAATTTTCTCTGTATTTGAGAAAAGTTTGTGTTATGGTAGAAATCTTTGAGCACTTGTTCCGCTATAACTCTTGGAGTGGAAATGGCAGAGGAAGAATTTACCATCTCGCCCTCAATTCCGTGCGTGGTACAGCCCATCCTACGCACGAGCCATCCTTTATGTACCCTCCCGTGCCTGAATCAGCCTTTTTGACGCACAACTTTAACCTTTTCTATCTATCGGGTGCGAACAGACAGATATTGCCCCCGAATAAGTCAATTCATTAACAAGCGGGTGCGGAATCATGGAATCTGCACCCGCCTCGAGAGCTTGACTCTATTGCTATCGAAATATTTTGCGGATTTGGGGATTTTGCGTAAATTTGCAGTCTGTTTGATGGTCGTGGAGCTCCAGAAGTTCCGTGCCGAGGGTACGGGCGCTTGCGGCTGAAACTTATTAAAGTTTTGTTTTTTATGTACGCAATTGTTGACATTGCAGGACAGCAGTTCAAGGTTGAGGCTGGAAAAGAGATCTTTGTTAACCGTCTCGCGGCGGCCAAGGATTCTTCAGTCGAGTTCGACAAGGTGCTGCTCGTTGACTCCGAAGGGCAGATAAAGCTCGGTAATCCTTATGTAAAGGGCGCGGTCGTCAAGGCCACCGTTCTCGATGACGAGGCGAAGGCTGACAAGGTGCTCGTGTTCAAGAAGATCCGTCGCAAGGGATTCCAGAAACTCAATGGCCACCGCCAGAGGCTTTCCAAGATCCGTATCGATGAAATCGCTTAATTTCTAAAGAGTAACAGATTATGGCACACAAGAAAGGACAATCAAGTTCAAAGAACGGTCGTGAGTCTCATTCCAAAAGGCTTGGACTCAAGAAATTCGGCGGTGAGGTCGTAAAGGCCGGCAACATCATCGTAAGGCAGAGAGGCACTGTCCACAATCCTGACAAGAACGTCGGAATGGGCAAGGATCACACTCTCTACGCTCTCGTTGACGGAACCGTAAAGTTCACAAGGAAGAGAGAGGACAAATCCTACGTCTCGGTTATCCCTTTTGAGAACTAAGACTCGGAGGATTGATAATGAAAGAGGGCTGGCTTCGAGTTATCGTGCCTGTCCTCTTTTTTGTTTGAAGCCACCCACTTCAGGCTTGTCTGCCTGAGAATGTGCCGGAGAACTTCTGGCATAAAATGGGTGATTTCATTTTAATGGTAATTAAACTATTCATATACTATGCTTACACTCAAGACGCTTCGTGACGATCCGCAGCGCGTGATCGAGAAGCTGGCAGTAAAGAATTTCGATGCGAGGGCCATCGTGGAAAGAGTCCTCGAACTGGACACTAACAGAAGAAATCTCCAGACAGAGAGCGACGCCATCGTGGCCAAGCAGAATCAGCTCACCAAGCAGATTGGCGGTCTGATGAAGGACGGCAAGAAGGCCGAGGCCGAAGAGGTCAAGAAGGAAGTGGCCGAGCTTAAGGCTGAATCCTCCGAACTCCTTGCTAAGGCTGACGAGAACAATAAAGAACTCAACGAACAGTTGGTTCTCCTTCCGAATATGCCTTGCGACCTCGTCATTCCAGGAAAAGGTGCCGAGGACAACCAGATTGTGAAGATGGGCGGCCCTGAGGTCAACCTTCCTGAGCACGCCCTTCCTCATTGGGAGCTTGCCAAGAAATATGACATCATCGACTTCGATCTCGGCGTGAAGCTCACCGGAGCAGGATTTCCTGTCTATAAGGGCAAGGGCGCGAAACTCCAGAGAGCCCTTATCAACTTCTTCCTCGACATCAACACGGCCGCCGGCTACAAGGAGGTGGAGCCGCCGATCATGGTCAACGCCGCCTCAGGTTTCGGTACCGGCCAGCTTCCTGACAAGGAGGCCCAGATGTACTATGTTGGACTAGACGAGTTCTACCTCATTCCTACAGCCGAGGTTCCTGTCACCAACATATTCAGAGATGTCATCCTCGGCAACAATGACTTCCCGCAGAAGATGACCGCCTACACCCCGTGCTTCCGCCGCGAGGCCGGTTCCTATGGCAAGGACGTGAGAGGCCTGAACCGTCTGCATCAGTTCGACAAGGTCGAGATCGTGCGCATCGAGAAGCCGGAGAACTCCTATGCCGCTCTGGACGAGATGGTTGCCCATGTTGAGGGCATAGTCAACAAGCTCGGCTTGAAGTACAGGATCCTCCGTCTGTGCGGCGGTGACCTGAGCTTCACCTCAGCCATCACCTACGACTTCGAACTCTGGTCAGCAGCCCAGGGACGTTGGCTTGAAATCTCATCTGTCTCAAACTTCGAGACCTATCAGGCTAACCGTCTGCACCTGCGTTACCGTGACGCTGAGGGCAAGATGCAGCTCTGCCACACCCTGAACGGAAGCTCGCTCGCTCTCCCTCGCGTGGTGGCCGCCCTGCTTGAGGACAACCAGAAGGACGACAGGATTGTCATCCCTGAGGTTCTCCGTCCTTACACAGGATTCGATTGCATTGACTAACCTGTCAAAGGTGGGTTCTTGCTCTGAATTATTATGGACAAGACAACGATAATTGGAATAGACCCCGGAACCAATCTCCTTGGTTTCGGGGTTATTGATGTCATCGGCGGCAAACCTGTGTTCGTGGACATGGGCGTGCTGGACCTTCGGAAGGAAGCGGACGCATATTCAAAACTCCGTCAGATCTACGACACCGTCACTGAAGTCTGCAAGACCTACCACGGCACCGAGATGGCGCTGGAGTCACCGTTCTACGGCAAGAACGCCCAGGTCATCTTGAAGCTGGGGCGTGCGCAAGGGGCCGCGATGCTCGCCGCTCTTGAATATGGCGTCACCGAGATTCATGAATATGCTCCCCGGGAGGCCAAGCAGGCGATCACGGGCAACGGAGCAGCCTCCAAGGAGCAGGTGAGCGTGATGCTGCGCAAGACTCTGGGCGTTGATTTCCAGCCGGAGCATCTGGATGCGTCTGACGCCCTTGCCATTGCCCTTTGTCATTACTATTCGATCACCAGCCCTTTGTCTAAGGTCAAAGGCTCCGGAGGTTGGGAAAAATTCATAAAGGATCATCCGGACAGGGTGAAATGATTTTGGGATGTACTTTGACAATTTCCCGCTATTCCAGGCTTTTCCGGTGGCGTGTGGCTTGTTTTGTTTTTTTCGCTTTCTTGGTTAAACCATCGCGGCTTTTGTCTGTCAAAAGAATCGTTAGGTTGATTAGTTGTGTATTCCTTATGAACTTAAAGAAATTAATCACAGTTGTCGCCGGCGTTATGTCGGCTTTTTCTTTGGCCTTGGCTCAGGGTGGAGGCACTCTGACCTTGACCCTCACTGATTCCTCCAATGGAGATGCCGTGGGATTCGCGACGGTCTCACTCTCAAAACCGGGCGCCCAGAAGCCCTACAAGTACTCCCTGAGTGATGACAAAGGCAAGACCGTTATCGAGAAAGTGGCGGCGGGAAAGTATGTGCTCAAGGCTGAGCTCCTTGGCTATAAGACATTGACCAAGGACATCGAGATTAAAGGAAAGCTCGATCTCGGTGTCTTGAAGATGGATCCTGACAAGCAGGTTCTGGACGCAGCAAGCGTCTCCGCCACCGGCAACCCGATTGTGATTAAGAAAGACACCATCGAATACAACGCCTCGTCATTCAAGACGACTGACAACGACATGCTTGAGGATCTGTTGAAGAAGCTTCCAGGCGTGGAAGTCTCAGAAGATGGCACTGTTACTGCTAACGGTGAGACAATCAGTAAGATAACGATTGACGGCAAGACATTCTTCCTTGATGATCCGCAGCTTGCGTCCAAGAATATCCCCGCGAAGATCATCGAGAAGGTCAAGGTCGTGGAGAAGAAGTCCGAACAAGCCGAGTTCACCGGCATTGATGACGGCAACGAGGAGACGATTATTGACCTCTCCATCCAGAAAGGAATGATGAACGGACTTTTCGGCAACGTCATGGCCGGTGCCGGCCACGATGTCCGCAAGCAGGTTTCTGGAGCCGAACTGTCATCCGGTGACGGAGACTGGCGCTATCAGGGAGCCGGGTTCCTTGGACGGTTCACCGACAAGAACCAATTGAGCGTCATCATCAACGGCAACAACACCAACAATCGTGGATTCAATGACTTGGCCGGCAGCATGATGCAGGGAATGCGCGGAGGCGGAGGCGGAATGGGCCGCGGCAGCCGTGGCTGGGGTCCCGGCAACGGAATCACGACTTCGTGGATGGGAGGCGTGAACGGCAACACCACCCTGTTTGACGACAAGATGGATCTTGGTGGCAACTACCTCTACAACAATAACGAGACTTATGTCGAGGAGGAGAGCAAGAAGATTACCTATCTTGATGACTACAACCTCATCTACAACAATAAAGGTTCCAACACTACAAATTCCGATGGCCATCGTTTCGGAGTGCGTTTGGAGCACAAGTTTTCAGAGAACACCTCCATACTCTTCCAACCGCAAGTAAGTTTCGGCAACGGTGATTTCAATGAGATTTCCGAGTTTTCCACGCTGACAGATCGTGGCGGTGTCACATCGAGGACAAATGAGGGTTTCACAAGTAACTCCGGATCCAACAACAACTGGAAGACAAATGGCTTCTTTCTCTTCCGTCAGAGGCTTGGCAAGGCCGGAAGGACGCTCTCTTTCAATGTCCGCTATAACTTCAGCGGCAATGAGACGAACGGGTTCAATCAGTCTTTGACCCGTGCTTTCGATGAGTTCGAGGCGGCCTCCGATTCGGTGATCAACCAGCGTTACAATCAGAATCAGGACACAAAATCCTTGAGCGGTCGTCTCACTTACACCGAACCTCTTGGCAAAGGCTTCTTTGTCGAGGCCAACTACGAGGCGTCATGGAACAGGACCACGTCAAAGAAGAACACTTTTGACAGTGGAGACGTTAAGGATTTCAGTGCGTCGAACCTGGTTTATAATCCGCTTGGAGAGGTCGCCAACAGCGTCTATTCCAGTGAGATAATCAACCGCTACATCAATCAGACGATCGGGGCCAACTTTGTCTACCAAAAGGACAAGTTCCGGGCGCAGGCCGGAGCGAGCGCAAACCCGACGTACACCCACAATGAGACCAGCGGTTTTGACACCTACGACAGCCATGTGCTGAATTGGTCGCCTCAGGCGATGCTTTGGTACGACATCGATGACAACACGAATGTTCGCGGATTCTATTTCGGACGTTCCCAGCAGCCTTCCGTGAGTCAGTTGATGAGGGTGCCGGACAACACGAATCCTCTCAGCGTTTCTTTCGGTAACATGTACCTTGAGCCGTATTTCAACCACGATTTCAGAAGTGATTTCGGCCACACGAACAAGGCCACGTTCTTCTCCATCCGTGCGGGAATCGATGGCGGGATCGTCAAAAACCCTATTGTCAACGCGCAGTGGTATGGCACAAACGGTGTGCAGTACTCCATTCCTGTCAACGGCAAGGACTCCTACAACGGCGGCTTCCGTGTGATGCTGAACACTCCGATCGCGAAGTCAAACTTCAGCATATTCAACATGACGAGGGCAAGCTACTCAAAGTCTTCCTCCTATGTGGGATCCTCTAATTTTGATATGAGCGGCTACTATAAGGACGGTGACTTCAGCGCTGAGAACTTCCTCGCTGACAAATTCCTTGAGGATTTCCACACGTTGGACTTCACCCTGAACAAACTTCAGACTGTAGGTCTCACCGAGCGTCTCCGCGTTACTTACCGCAACGACATCGTGGAGCTCACCGCCGGCGGCCGAACCAGAATGTCAAAGTCTTGGTACACAATCGCCAACCAGTCCACGAATATGACTTGGAGCAATCAGGTCACCGCCTCGATGAACTGGACTGTTCCGGGAGGCTTCGGAATCGTAGCTGACGGCAACTACAACTGGTACAACGGCTACACGACGGATCAAGGAACACAGTTGATTCTGAACGCAAAGATCACCAAGTTGTTGTTCAAGGACAAGTTCACGCTCGCTCTGAACGCCTACGACATCCTCGACCAGGCCAAGAACCTCTCGATCTCCGATGCATCGAACTATCACACAGAGACCCTTAACAACACCCTCGGTCGTTACATAGTCGTTTCCCTGACCTACCGTTTCGGCAACTTCGGAGGCAAAGACGGAGGGCGGATGGGACCTGGCGGCCCGGGCCGTGGCCCGATGGGACCTCCACCTCCAAGGATGTAGTTTGACTGAATATGATTGGACGGTCAAAAAGACTATGGCGAATTTTGCACGGTGAACCAAAATTCGCCATAGTCTTTTTCTGACCATAGTGACACGATTGCGAATAATTCAAGAGCCGTGCATTATGATAACCCCGGAATGTTTTTTGACATATTAGCCTATGGCCAGAATAAAAATAAAATTCAGAATTTTGCACGTTACCAAAATTCTGAATTTTATTTTTATTCTGGCTATCCAATCGAAATTTTTCTTAGTCAATCTAATACAGAACCAATCAAGTTTAATGTGAGATCAATCGTCCTCTTCCACCTTGACAAAATTCACGTAGTTCCTCCACCTGTCAATCATGGCGGTCATGTCTTCCGGAAGCTGCGAGTCGAATTGGATCCATTTGCCTGTGCCAGGATGAACAAAGCCGAGGGTCTTGGCGTGAAGAGCCTGCCTAGGACAGATCTCAAAACAGTTCTGGATGAACTGGCGGTACTTGGCGTAGATGGTGCCCTTGCGGATCTCCGAGCCACCGTACCTTTCGTCGTTGAACAACGGATGTCCGATGTGACTCATGTGAACCCTGATCTGGTGCGTGCGTCCGGTTTCCAGTTTGCACTCGACTACGGTAACATAGCCGAACCTCTCCAGCACTTTGTAATGTGTCACGGCATGCTTGCCTCGGTCGTCCTCACCGGGATAGACCTTGAATCTCAACCTGTCGTTGGGATCGCGCCCGATGTTTCCGTCAATCGTACCTTCATCCTCCTTGATGTTGCCCCAGACGACGGCCACGTAGCGCCTCTCGATCGAATGCTCGAAGAACTGACGGGCCAGATCAAGTTGGGTCTCATCGTTTTTCGCCACGACAAGAAGCCCTGAGGTGTCCTTGTCGATTCTATGCACAAGAATGCCCATCCGCTCGTCTGCCGCGTCCGGCCCCTGGGATATTCCCAGATGATAGGAAAGCGCGTTGATGAGGGTCCCCTCAAAGTGCCCGTGTCCTGGATGTACCACCATTCCGGCGGCCTTGTTGACAACAAGAAGGTCGTTGTCCTCATAGACTATGTCCAACGGGATGTCCTGCGGCAGGATCTCAAGACCACGGCGGCGGTACGGCATCACGAAACGGATCACATCACCCGGACGGATTATGAGGTTGGCTTTCGCAACCTTGTCATTCACCCGTACGTACCCCTCTTTGATCGCGCACTGAACCCTATGCCGTGAAGTGTCCTCAAGGTGTGTGGCCATGTACTTGTCCACACGCATCGGGGTCTGCCCGACATCAACATTGAGCCTGAAATGCTCGAACATTCCCTGCTCTTCGTCTTCTACGTTTTCCTCTTGGTCGTTGTAGATTTTGCCTTCGTCCACTTTATTTGCTCTTATTGTCTGATGAAAGGTAGATTGTCACGTCAGAACCCATAAGGATCGGGAACTCTGTGGCTTCGGGTGATTGTCTGGTCACAGAGGCGTTAAGGGAGTCAGTGTAGTCCCTCACACCTTTGTCGAACACGACACGACCGACATTCAATGAGTTGTCATGAATGGCTTCCAATGCCCTGAGGTATTTCAGCCCTATGACATTGGGAATGTATGTCTGATTGTCCTCCGGATTAAGCCCGACCTCAAGATTGATCTCTGAACCGGTTTCAATCTGTCTTCCCGGTTTGATCTCACGGTTTCCGTAGATTTGCCTGAGAACATTGTTTGTGGCTATGTCATTGACATAGATTAGTTTGCCTAATGTCAACCCTTTTGAGTTCAGTTCTGCCTTGGCCTGACGCATTGAGTAGCCGACAAGGTTAGGCATGCTGACTTTCTTGGCGTTTTTGGCATTTATTGTCAGGAGTATCCTTCTGCCCTGCTTTACGAGTGAGCCGGCTTTAGGGTTCTGGCTGTAAACGGCTCCGCGCTCCATCTTCCTGACAAAAATTGAGTCGGTCACTTCAACCCTGAGCTTGGACCTTGCGGCTTCATGCCCGGCATCAGCCAATGTCATGTTGGTGAAATCAGGAACTGTTATCATCTTCCCGTGGTTGGTCAAAACTTTGAGCAGCAGCGAGCTCACTGAGATCAGAACCGCAAAGAACAGGAAAGCAAGCAGGAGGTTCTTGACTATCCAGTTGCTGAGGAATCCTTTTTTTGTCTCTTTCTCTTCCATATTCGTAAATTATTTGCCTCCGTTGAAAAGCAGGTCGTACGCTCCTTCTCCGAGCAGGGCTAACCCTATGATTGTTATGATGATCCCCGCAATCCTGTTCATCCACATTATCTTCTTCATGTCGAATGCTTTTCGCCAGTTGCTGAAGAACCAGGAGAAGAAGAACCAGTAGGCGATCGAGCCTCCGGCCACCGCCAGGATTATTGGATAGATCCTGAAGCTTCTGTCGGACAGGTCGACCTGAAAGAAAGCGAACAGGGCAAACATGACCAGTATCGCCCCGGGGTTGGAGATAGTGGTCGCGACCGCCTGCAGGAAATCCTTGATGGAGGCTCCGCGGGCTACGGTGTCTCCCGGCTCCATCTTCCTGAATGGATCCTTGAATGCCATTGAGTAACCAAGCAGAGCTATCACAGGTCCTCCGATCAGGAATATTATGGATTCGTAGGTGTTTATGAAATGCTGTGCGAAAGCCCAGGCGAAGATCGAGACAATCGCGTAGGCTGTGTCCACAAGCGTGGCTCCCAGTCCGGTTGTGAATCCGGCCTTGTGGCCGTAGCAGATGGATTTCTGAAGCACAATTATCGCCACCGGCCCGAGCGGAGCCGATGCGCAGATTCCTATTATGAACGCTTTCAGAACCTCCAACAGCATAAGCGGCGATTATTTTGCCCTCATGAAGATCTGCACCGGGCAGCCTTGAAGGTCGAAATGCTCCCTTAGCTTGTTCTCAAGAAACCTCTTGTAAGGTTCCTTGACGTACTGCGGCAGGTTGCAGAAGAACGCGAATGCCGGGAAGCGCGTAGGCAGCTGGGTCACATACTTGATCTTCACGTATTTGCCTTTCCATGCGGGAGGAGGGTAATTCTCTATCTCCGGAAGCATGGCTTCGTTCAGCCTTGCTGTGGAAAGTTTCCGTGAGTAGTTCCCGTAGACATGCTCGGCGGCGTCCAGGACGTCCATGATCCTTTGTTTCTTAACAACTGAAGTGAATATGATCGGAACGTCATCGAACGGAGCTATGCGGCGGCGCAGCGCGGCTTCATATTCCTTCATGGTGTTGCTGTCCTTGAGGAAGAGGTCCCATTTGTTGACAACCAGAACACAGGCCTTGCGGTTTCGCACGATCAGGTTGAATATGCTCATGTCCTGAGCCTCCATCCCGCTGTTCGCGTCGATCATCAGGATGCAGACATCGGAATGCTCGATAGCCCTTATGGAACGCATGACGGAATAGAACTCAAGATCCTCGTTGACCTTGGCTTTTCTGCGCATACCGGCGGTGTCCACGAGCATGAACTCATGTCCGAATTTGTTATAAAGTGTCGAGATTGAATCTCTTGTGGTTCCTGCCACAGGGGTTACGATGTTTCTTTCCTCCCCCAAAAGGGCATTCGTCAGCGAAGACTTGCCGACGTTCGGTTTCCCGACAATTGTTATGTGCGGAAGGTCAGGGCGTTCATCGTCCTGCTGTGGCTTCTCTTCCGGAAGCACGCGAAGCACTTCGTCCAATAGGTCACCTGTTCCGCTGCCGTTCGCCGATGACGTGGCCCAGATCTCTCCCAGCCCCAATGAGTAGAACTGGTAGGCATCGAACATTTTCTCTCCTGAGTCCACCTTGTTGACACACAGCACTACCGGTTTTTTGCTCCGGCGCAGAATGTCTGCGATCTCGGAGTCGTAGTCTGTGATGCCTGCGGCGGCCTCTACCATGAATATCACTGCGTCAGCCTCCTCTATGGCGATCACGACCTGCTTGCGGATGGCCTCCTCAAACACATCGTCCGAATTGGTCGTCCAGCCTCCCGTGTCTACCACCGAGAATTCCTTTCCGCACCATCCACACTTGCCGTAGTGGCGGTCTCTTGTCACGCCGGCTGTCTCGTCAACGATGGCCTGACGCATGCCGACAAGTCTGTTGAAAAGTGTGGATTTGCCTACGTTAGGGCGTCCCACTATAGCGACCAAACTCATAATATAATCGTTTTTTTTGGCAGGAGATTGCCAGAATGTTTTACATTGTGTCTGATTCCAACCGGCTACTGCCGCCAATTGTCATTTGGAATCTTTCTTGTTGCCTCCGAACTCATATTCATAAAAACCACAACCCTTGCAGGCGTCGCTGTAGGAACCGGTGCACGAGGCGTTTCTTTTCGGTTTCTTCTTGGAGAAGATGTCCTCGTCCTGCTCCCTCATGCATTTGATTCCCATCTTGCGCATGTTCTCGTTGCGGCTGATCTCCGTCTCAGGGAACTTCCCGTTCTTCCGGAATATTATGTTGAAGCACATTCCGAGGACTCCTAGTCCAAGGAGGATTATCGCGGCGAGGACAGTTTTCATGTCTAGAAGATGAATTCAGTACTGATCGGCTCGTAGCGGTAGACCTTGCGGATTATGGACGCGAAAGTCTCGGTCATGGAGACAACCTTGATCTTGCTGGTGTCGGCGCCTTCCTTCAGAGGAATGGTGTCGGTCACGAACACTTCTTTCAGGCAGGAGTTGTTGATCCTGTCGTAGGCAGGGCCGGAAAGCACAGCGTGTGTGGCGCAGGCCCTCACGCTTGCCGCGCCTTTCTCCATAAGTACATCGGCGGCTTTCACGAGGGTACCGGCGGTGTCGATAAGGTCGTCGACGATCACCACATTCTTTCCCTCTACCTCTCCGATCGCGGTAATCGAGGCCACCACATTCGCTCTCTCTCGTGACTTGTGGCAGATGATCACCGGACAGGCAAGATCCTTGGCATAAGCGTTCGCCCTCTTGGCACCTCCCATGTCCGGGGCGGCTATCGCAAGATTCTCGATGTTCAGGGACCTCAGATAAGGGATAAAGACCTTGCTGGCGTAGATGTGGTCCACAGGCAGGTCGAAGAATCCCTGGATCTGGTCGGCATGGAGGTCGCAGGTCATGATCCTGTCCACTCCGGCGGCTGTCAGAAGGTTCGCCACGAGTTTCGCTCCGATGGAGACGCGCGGTTTGTCCTTGCGGTCCTGCCTGGCCCATCCGAAGTACGGCATCACGGCGATCACCTTGTCCGCCGAGGCCCTTTTTGCCGCGTCGATGGTCAGAAGAAGCTCCATCAGATTCTCAGTCGGTGGAAAAGTGGACTGCAGGATGAACACGGTCGCGCCCCTGACGCTGTCCGTGAATGACGGCACGAATTCACCATCGCTGAACTGGGTGACCTCCGAAGCTCCGAGATGGTACTTCTCGCCGACTCCCTCGCCGATCTTGTTCAATTCGCCGACAACCTTGCAAGCAAAGTCTTTGGAGGCCCTGCAGGCAAACAATTCCATTCTGTGTTCGATGTACATTGCGCTATGCTATAAGTTTATGTATTGTTGAATATAATCAAGTATCTCCTCTTTCCCGGCTCCTGTCACCGCGCTGGAGGCAAACATCGGAGGCATCTCCTCCCATTCCTCCGACAGGATTTCCCGGTCCCGCTCGATCTGTGCCTTGAGGGCGTTGGGGCCAAGCTTGTCTCCTTTCGTGAATATTATCGCGAAAGGTATCCCGTTCTCCCCCAGATTGGCCAGAAACTCCCTGTCAATCTTGGTGATGTCATGTCGGGAGTCGATCAGAACGAACAGAATGACCATCTCCCCGGACCTCAAGATGTAGTCATTTATCATCTTGCGCAATTCCTCGCGTCCTTCTTTTGAGACCTTGGCGAAGCCATAGCCGGGAAGATCCACAAGGTACCAACTGTCGTTGATGATGAAATGATTGATGAGTTTTGTCTTTCCTGGGGTGGATGAAGTCTTCGCTAGTTTGCTGTTGCCGCACAACATGTTGATCAGCGATGACTTGCCGACATTCGAACGCCCTATGAAAGCGAACTCCGGCAGTCTGCGGGAGGGCTTCTGGCTTGCTCTGGTGCAGCTGCCTGCGAATTTTGCTTCAATTATGTTCATCTTTCCTTCAGTCTCTGGGATTCTTTTACAAAGATAGTGGATTTTTGTTAAATTTGTAAGAGATAGATCTGTTATTATGGAAAAGAAGTACATAGACCTGTTCACCCTTCAGGCTCATTTGAAGGCAGTGGTCGAGGGCTCGTTCCCTCAGAGGCTCTGGGTGAAGGCAGAGATCAGCAGCCTGAGCCGCAAGCAGAACGGTCACTGCTACCTTGAATTGTCTCAGAGCGAGGGAGGGGGAGTGGTGGCGAAGAGCCGCGCCACTGTCTGGGCTTTCCGCTGGAACATCATCGACCAGAAGTTCCGGAGTGTGACAGGCTCGGCTCTTGAGGCAGGGATGGACATCCTTGCCAGCGTTCAGGTCAGCTATCACCCGGTGTATGGATTTTCCTTGAACATAGACGACATAGATCCTGAGTTCACCCTCGGCGCTGGCGAACGCCGCCGGCAGGAAACAATCGAGCGGCTCACGAGAGAGGGGCTGCTCGATCTTCAGAAGCGCCTGCGGCTCCCCGCGCTGCCATATTCATTGGCGGTGATTTCCGCTCCGGGTGCTGCGGGTTTCGGGGACTTCCGCCATCATCTGATGGACAATGAATATGGCTTCGTGTTCAACGTGAGGCTGTTCGAGGCTCTGATGCAGGGGGACGGCGCACCGGCTTCGATAATGGCGGCTTTCGGGGAGATTCTGTCCTCCCCGGTCCATTACGACGCGGTGCTGATCATGCGCGGAGGAGGCTCGGACTTGGATCTGGCCTGCTTTGACGACTACGATCTTGCCGTGGCCATCGCCCGTTGCCCCGTGCCTGTCTTCACCGCGATCGGCCATGACAAGGACCATCATGTCGCGGACATGGTGGCGAACACTTTCGTCAAGACTCCGACCGCCCTGGCAGACCTGTTCCTTGACTGTTACATCGCCGAGGATCAGCGTCTGGGCACTCTGGAGTCCCGGCTTATGATGTCGTTTGGCAACCGATTGTCGGCCATGTCCTCCCGCATTGATCTGTTAGAGGCTCGTGTCCGCCGTCAGGCTGACGCCCGTGTGTCGGACGCGATGCACAAGGTGGAGATTCTGGGCGCGGCCCTGACGAAAGCCGTAGAGAACAGGATCACCGGTCAGGAGCATCGTCTGGACAGACTGTCCGACAGGGTCTTGCACGGTGCTGACAGAAGTGTCTACAAGGCCGGATCTCTTTTGGACAAGATTGAGCAGCGTCTGAAAGGCCGTGTGGGAGTTGTTCTTTCCGGAGCCTTGTCACATCTTATGATGATGGAGACCAAGATCTCCTCCAATGATCCCCGCAACATTCTCCGCAAAGGTTTTGTCCTGGCCTTGGACAGGGACGGAGTGAAGATGAACTCCGCCACCAAGACCCGTGTCGGAGACCGTGTGCGGATGATGTTCGCTGACGGGACCGTCAAGTGCGGTGTCGTCGAGGTGGATCTGAAGAGCAATGTCCCCGGAAGCGAGGATGAGTCCCTTCCGGCAATCAGTGAGATTGGTTAGGCCGCAGATCGGCCCCTGAGCCTGTCGAAGGACCGAATGACCGAAGAAACAAATCAATATTTTAAGCAATCAACAAAAACCAATGAATATGTCAGAGAAGAAATTCGATTACACAAAGGCGGTCGCCGAACTGGACGAGATCGCCGCAAAGGTAGAGGACCCGTCCACCAGCCTGGATGACATCGGCGCCCTCGTGAAGCGCTCCAAGGAACTAATAGAGTCCTGCCGCCAGTACCTCCGCACCGTCCGTGACTCCATCGAGGACAGCAAGGACTGATCTCCGGTCTCTGCGGCTGCCGAAAACTATCGCCTGATCCCTTCGGTAGCATTTCCGGCCTCTTTTGCTTCCCAAGGGTGCATCCCGCACTATCGGGAAGCGTTTTCCACACTTTTTGTCTCCCAAAAGTGCTACGGGTCGTAGCTTTTTTGCGAATGCCGCACAATCATAGAATGAATCATTAGTGATTTTATGCGTTTTAAGAAATAATGGTTATATTCGTGAATATAAGAAGAATAGTTGTCTTATGAGAAGGCCGGAGATAGTCAAGCAGATAAAGTCTGTGATCAATGAGGCCGCTCCTACGGCGATGGCCATTTTGTTTGGGTCTGAGGCCAGAGGGGATGCGAGGGAAGATAGCGACATTGATGTTTTGGTTTTGCTGGGCAAGGATCATCTGACTTATGAAGATGAGAACGTTGTCCGTTGGCCGTTGTATCAGTTGGAAATCAAGACGGGAGTGTCAATATTATTATGTCGCGAAAATCCTGGGAGTCAAGGCAGGTCAAGACCCCGTTCTATTCCAATATCGTCAGGGAGGGCATTGTGTTATGAAAGAGACAATCACTTTGCAGACGAAATAGAAATATTGAATATGATTACAGGCGAAATCAAAAACAGGATAGACCAGATTCGGGACACATTCTGGACTGGGGGCATCACCAACTCGATGCCCATTCTGGAGCAGATGACGTACCTCTTCTTTATGAAGATGCTCGATGACGCGCAGGACAAGAAGGAAGCGGAATTGCTTCCCAAAGAATCCTTCTTCAACGCTGCGGTCAATCGTTTGTCCTATGCCTGCTATTACGCTGCGGTTGCTCTTTTGCTGAAGAATGATATTCCGGCACAGACTCACAATGGTGCGAAAACGATGATGGGCCTTCATTTCGTATCCAAAGGAATCTTGTCGATAGAGGACGGATAATTATTCTCGACACTTTTTGAAAAAAGGCACAGCAGTGATTATGATGACTTCGTCTATTGCGACAAGGAAATGATTGATGCTCTTACTCCGAAGGCAGAGTCCTTCATTAAAACTATTCAGAATCTTTTATGACAGTCTGCCAAAGCCGGACGAGGTCGCAGCCATTCTCGGACTGGGACCTCCAATCGTTCCTCAATGCCGAGACCCCGGCCTTTGTCAGTTACATCCGCAAGCTTCACGACGTGATCGCCGTTTAGTTTTATGAACCCCGACAAGCGCGATAATTCCTTTTTTTGCTCTTGTCGGAGTTCAAATCTACCTCGACGAGAGCGAATAATTGGGAGTATGCGCTTGTAGATGACTAGCACATCTTGACGGGAGCAGGAATGTATATATTTGCTCTTGTCGGGGGACAATAATATGGTGACAGGAGCGAAAAGGGGGTCAATTGCTTCTGTTGAAGTGACAGCTAGTAGATGAACCCGAACATCCAGAGAGGAATCTTGTTCTGGAAGGCGTATTCGATGTCATCCGCTACCACATAACCATCTGTGACATCAGCGATTTGCTTCTTTCCTTTCTTGCGTCCTCCGACCTCAAAGGTTCTTCCGTCAATATCGAAGTCGGAAACCTGTGATTCCAGTACGGTATGTGACCGCTTCATCCAGCAGAGGAACATCGTTTCCCGTACATTGCCTACATTTGGCTCGGATTCCGACAGGGCATACATCATGTTAGGGTTCTCCAGATAGAGTTTGTCCATTTTACGCAGTATGGAATTGCCGTTCGCCTTCATTTTCAAGGTGCTGACAAGTTCGGCTTTTTCCAGATATTCCAAATATTGCGGGAGACTGTTCCTCGGTGCTGATAGTTGCGTGCACAAAATTAAGAAAATTGCATGAAACATCGTGCAATTTTCGCAAAATTCTGATCGGGTAACGGTGCGATTTAGCCTTGGAAGGAGCAAGAAGGGGAATTTTTGCGCTTGTCGGGGTCAAAATTCACCTCGACGGGAGCGATGATCAGGGGAGTCGCTCCCGTCGAAAGTGCGAGGATGGTAATGGGCGGTGCCTTAGTCAATGCTGAACGCTTCGATCTCCTTGTTGAGGGTGTCGAGGATCTCGAGTTTGGTGTTCAGGAGGTCGTCGGAGATGTCAACCTTGTAGTAGTGCGGGTTGATGAGACGCCTTTCGGACGGGCTGAAATGCGACAAGACGCTGTCGTAGAAAGCTTTCTTCTCTTGCAGGGTGTGGCTTTCGACACACCTTTCGCCAGCCTTTATGACCTGATGCTGGAGGGGTCTCCAGGAATATTCACCGGACTGGAAGATCTTGTACTTGTAGCGGTCCTGCTCGTCGTAGATCGTGAAGGTCTCGCCGGCCTCTATCCTTTGGGCGAGGGTGTCGCCGCGCAGACAGGTGACATCGGCCTTGTAAATTTCGCCAAGGTCTGGGTCTTTCTTCGTGATCCGGTAGGTGATCTGGAATCCTGGGTTGATCAGCTTGATCCTGTCCTCGGAGCGTTTCAGGACGGGACGGCCGCCAATCTGGACGAGTTTGTAGACGTTGCCGAAGCACGGGGCGGCCTTGCTGGTGGCGATGGCGTCGCCGACTCCGTAGGAATCTATGCAGGCACCTTGGCGCTCAAGATCCGAGATGAGATATTCATCAAGGGAATTGGTCGCGAAGATCTTGCAGCCGGTAAGTCCGTGGCTGTCAAGGATTCTGCGGACTTTGGCGGAGAGGTAGGCGAGGTCGCCGCTGTCGAGGCGCACGCCGTAGCCGAATGGATATTCATTGTCTATGCCGCATTCCTTGAAAGAGCGTATCGCATTGAGGATGCCGCATTTGAGAGTGTCGTAGGTGTCTATGAGGAGGATTAGGTTCTCGCCACGGTGGGTGCCGATGTAGTCAACGAAGGCTGTGTGCTCGCCTTCGACCGTGCTGCCGTAGGAGGTGACGAAGCTGTGGGCCATCGTGCCTGTGGAAGGCACTCCGTTGAGGACGCCGGTCAGAATGTTGGAAGTGCTGGCGCAGCCCGCGATGATGGCGGCTTTGGCTCCGTAGACAGCCGCCCATGGCCCGTGCGCCCTTCGTGATCCAAACTCGCTGACAGGGCGGTTTGTGGCGCGGCAGACCCTTGAGGCTTTGGTCGCGACCGCCATCTGATGGTTCATTATGCACAGGAGGGGAGTCTCAAGGATCTGAGCCTCGATCAGAGGGGCCTCCACCGTGATTATCGGCTGGTTCGGGAACGCGATCTCGCCTTCGCGCATCGCGTAGACGTTGCCGGTGAACTTCAACGTGGAGAGGTACTTGCGGAATTCTGCATATTCATCGCCAGGAAGGAACTTCTCGTAGAAATCCGGTTCGGCCTTGCCGAGGTTCATGATGCACTCGATGGCTTCATCGGTGCCGCTCACGACGGCCCAGTTGTTGTTTTCCGGGGCTTTTCTGTAGAACATGTTGAAAACCGCGATGACATCCTTCCTGCCGGTTTCGTAGAAGGATTTGCCCATCGTGTACTGGTACTTGTCGGAGCAGTAGGCGAAGTCTTTGACCTCGATTCCGTTGTTTGATTCCATTTCTTTGTGAGTTTTGGCGGTTGTCTTTGTTTACTGATTGCTGTGACGGAAGCCGTCTTCTTCAAGAATGATGCTGAGGATGCGTCTGGCGGAGGTGCCGTCGCCTGAGGTGACCAGCTCGATGTCGGGCTTTAAGGTGGCTTCGGCAGACTTGGTGACCGAATATCCATTATGCCTTGTAGCCTCGGTGGCTGAGCTTGTCGAAGCCACATTCCCTACAAGCAGCCCTTCCTCTTTCATCACCTCGACCAGGTGCCTGGCCACAGCCGGAGCAGGGTCGATGATCTGGACATCCGACCCTGCGACCCTCTGGATGACATCCCGCAGGAACGGGTAGTGTGTGCATCCGAGCACAATCCTGTCCGCACCAGCATCCAGAAGCGGTTGCAAGCTTTTCCGCACTGTCTCCTCCGCCTGCGGCCCATCCAGGATTCCGTCTTCCACCAGCTCCACAAACCCTTGCCCAACATGCTCGACAATCTTCACGTCATCTTCGTAGATTCCTTTGGTGGTCAAGTATTTGGACCCTTTCAGAGTCCCCGCTGTCGCCAGCACTCCGATCACACCGGTCTTGGAGCTGAGCGCGGCCGGCTTCACCGCGGGCTCCATCCCGATGAAGCGGACGGGATATTCATTCCTGAGGGTTGTGATCGCTGCCGCTGTGGCCGTGTTGCAAGCCACCACGATGATCTGCGCTCCACGCGAGAGGAGATATTCAGTGATCTCCCTGCTGCGGTTTCGGATGAACTCCAACGTTTTTTCCCCGTAAGGGCAGTTGGCGTTGTCGGCGTAATAGACGAACCTTTCCCCGGGAAGAACCCGAAGGATCTCCCGAAGCACGGACAGGCCGCCCGAACCCGAATCGAAAATGCCGATCATCGCTTAAATCTTCAGCTATTCAGATCAAAGGTACAATAAAGAAATGGAAGTGCGGAATATTAATGGATTTTTTTATCTTTTTGGGGTATAATCGAATGTTAAAAATGAATATATTTGCATAACTGCGTTTGCTGCGCGGTTTTATTGAGGCTAATCTGAAAACATTTGTGTATGGGGACAAGGAAATTAAGAATGACTGCGGCGCTTTGGGCTGTGGCGGCTTTGGGTTTCGTGGCGTGCGAGAAATCTGAAACAGGTGGAACAGGCGCTCTCTTGGACGAGGTGTCAAAGGCGGATCAATTCGCAATAGATGTACTGGGGTCATATTATCTTTGGAATGAGGAGATTGAGAGAGACCTCAAGCATCTGAATCCGGACACATGCAGGTTCCCGATGGAAGTGGTAAAGAACATCCGTTACTATGACTATTCGGCAGGCAAGGAAATAGACAGGTGGACTGTCCTGACGGATGACCTGCAGTCGCTCGTCAATTCCATTCAGGGACGCGAAGTCGCTTATGGATACTATCTTCAGGCTGGCCGGATCTCCAATGCGCCCGGTTGCTATTTCCTTGTGGTTACTTATGTGGTCAAGGACAGCCCGGCGGACAAGGCTGGGCTTAAGCGTGGGGATGTGATACTTACCCTGGATGGAAAAACCATCACCAAGGAGAACATTTATGATTCGTACAACACGGCATCGGTCACCCTTGGCCTATCTACTCTGGTTGATGGCCAGATCAGTACGCTGGTGCATGACGTTGCCTTGACGGCAGAGGAGATCTATGAGGATCCGATCCTTGTCGCCAAGACATTTGATGTGTCCGGCAAGACAGTCGGCTATCTTGCCTACACAAGCTTTGATTTGAAGTCTTCATTGAGGCTCCCGGAATTATTCCGCCAGTTCAAGTCCAAAGGAGTCGACGAGTTGATCTTGGATCTAAGGTACAATGGCGGTGGCTATGCATTCACGGAGACCTTGCTTGCCTCCATGATTGCGCCTGAGGCGCAGGTTGAGTCAGGGGATGTCTTCCAGACAGAGGTCTACAATTCTATTCTTACCGAACAGCTGAGGAAAGCCGGAGAGGACGCTAACACATATTTCTCGACAATCCACAGGCTAGAGAGCGGTGCCGGGGAACTTGTGATCGATGTCTCGGACGCGAACCTTGGCATTGACAAAGTCTATGCGATAGTGTCAGGCGGGACCGCTTCGGCTTCCGAGGGTTTGATCGTAGGTCTCGATCCTTACATGGACATCGAGCTCATTGGAAAGCAGACGCACGGCAAGTACTGCGCCGGGGTTTTGCTTTCACCGAAGGACATCTACAACAATAAGTATGATTACTCCCTGATCAAAGGTTGGGGCATGTATGTTATGATCAGCATGTTTGCGGATAGGGACGGCAGGAATGCGTCAATTCCTGACGGCCTTTCAGTGGATGTGGAGGCCGAGGATGATCCGCTTGACGGCTACCAGCTTGGCGACGAGAACGAGACGATGCTCCGCGCTGCCCTCCAACTCGCAGGGAAGTCATATCCACAGGCCGCGTCTCAGACACGAGCATATTCAAAGAGCATCAAGCTTGTCCCTTTGGACCATGGTGCTCCCAGAGGAATCCTCATCAAAACGGATGTGCCGCCATTCAGGTAGCCATATTTTCCCCATCGCTTCGGCAGCCTCTGTGACGACCTTTTTAGTCGCTGTGGCCAGTTTCCCGGTCACAGAGCCTGTCGAAGTGACCCTCCCGCCGAAAATCCGTTTCATAAATTGCGTTTCGCTTTTTATGTTATCTTTGCTGTTGAGTGTAATCGACTGTAATTATGGGCGTAAAAGAGCGTGAGTCAAGATAATCCTTTCTTGATAGCCGGCTATGCTGGACCGGAATATTTCTGTGACAGGGAAACGGTTGTGAATTGCTTTCAGATTTTGTATCTTCGTTCTTTGAACACAATGAGTTAAGAATATTAAAATGACCTTGCTGAGTTGTGAATTGCTTTCAGATTTTGTATCTTCGTTCTTTGAACACAATTATTATACGATACGGTTGCAAAATCAAGGTGTTGTGAATTGCTTTCAGATTTTGTATCTTCGTTCTTTGAACACAATGTAGTGTCAAGTACGGTAAGAAGCCCGGTCGTTGTGAATTGCTTTCAGATTTTGTATCTTCGTTCTTTGAACACAATGGTATTCTCAGGATCACCCAAAGTAGGGAGTTGTGAATTGCTTTCAGATTTTGTATCTTCGTTCTTTGAACACAATCTTCACCGACTGCAACATAGAAGCCCTGTCGTTGTGAATTGCTTTCAGATTTTGTATCTTCGTTCTTTGAACACAATGAAGAGAAAGACACGGCCGAAGAACCACGGGTTGTGAATTGCTTTCAGATTTTGTATCTTCGTTCTTTGAACACAATTAACTTCATTAGGAACACTCATATACTCGGTTGTGAATTGCTTTCAGATTTTGTATCTTCGTTCTTTGAACACAATCGGCCGCGTCAATGTCCGTATTCACAGCCCGTTGTGAATTGCTTTCAGATTTTGTATCTTCGTTCTTTGAACACAATCAACGGACAGCAAAATGATGATGATTATCTGTTGTGAATTGCTTTCAGATTTTGTATCTTCGTTCTTTGAACACAATAGATTTTGTGTAGAACGATGAGGTATAACAACTTACAAGAGGTGGTCAAGAGTCGAAAAATCCGGCAAACGCCGGATTTTTTGTTGAAGGGTAATGGGTTTTTCAGAACAATTCCAACTGGATGCCCTCTTTCGGAAGATTTTCATACTTCTGTGAGTTGAAAAGTTCCATTGCTGCGAACTGCTTGTCAGTTATCCTTAGAATTCCGACTTTCCCTTTGGGCGGAAGGAAAGACTTAGCCCTTTTTATGTGAACGTCCGCATTCTCCGCGCTTGCGCAGTGACGAAGATAGATGGAATACTGGAACATTACGAAGCCATCGCTCATCAACTGCTTACGGAACTCCGTCGCAGCCTTAACCTCCTTCTTTGTGTCGGTAGGCAGATCAAAAAACACCATAACCCACATAACACGATACTGGCTTATCCGTTCTGAGCGGTTCATTACAAAATCGGATACAAGACTTGCTTGGATTCTCCACAGAAGCATTTAGCCAATGATGCGGAAGTGGTGGTTGCCGCTATCATCAGAGGGCTTGTAACCCCGTTGATTCTGACATCAGTCATCGGAATGGACAAAAGCCTTGCCTTCATAGATGTGTCTAGGTTCAACGGACCATCCTCTTTCACTATCTGGTAGACAAGCAAATCAACATACGGGCGATATGGCTCCATAATGTCATCAGCCAGACAATAAGCATTGTACTTGTTTCTGTGGTGAACACCCAAGGTCGGCAACAGACCGCTGCAAACCAAAGCTCTGGCAACATTGGCGCGGACAATGGCATAGCCGTAGTTCAGGAGATTATTCGGGGCATCTTCGTCCCTTCCTCGTATGAAACCTCTGATAATGTCAGAGAAAAGTGTCTTCCAGTAATATGCAGCCGCCCGTGCCTCCAGATTCTCGGGATCTCCACTACGCACGCCGGTCGCCCATTTAAGCATATTCTGATGCTTTTCGCCGGTGGCATATTCAAGAACCGCGGCTTGGTTGGCGATTTTGGATTGGATAGTCTGCTGCCAAATCTGCTTCTTCAGAGGAAGCGAAGCGGCAATCTGCGAACGGAAACGTTCGTTCTGGAGCGTGTGGCCGTCAAGAGGAAGCATAAGTCCTGTCGGAAGATGCGAGGAGTCGCAGGTTATGACCGCACAATTCTCTTCAAGAAGACTTCCCAATAGTGCCTGTGTGATTGTAATCTGCTTGTTGTCAAGTACTACCGATGCGATATCCTCAATCGGAACAGTCTTGACTGCCTCCTTCTTTTCCTCGCCGGAGGCTGGTTTGTTGATCACAAGCTGGCCAGATTTCAGCGACAGGTAGGCTGGATTTCCGAAATAGAGTGTGCGCTTAATCATATTCCCCGACGGCTAGGATTCTACCGAGATTGTCTATACGGACCTTGACGACGTTGGCCAACTTTGAAACGCTTTGTATGTTTATCCATGTAATCCCTTTTACCATGGCATTTTCTTCAACCGTTGTCTCAAGATGATGTCGGAACATATAATTACCGCGAGATATCTTCTGCACCCTATACAAATTCGGACTGATCTCCGCATAATTTCCCGGATCCGTCAAATCATAATCCATAGGATTGAATCCCGTCTCTGGATTCGGGAAGACAAAATATTCATTCTGTTTCAGAGTGAACAAGAATTCCCAACCATCATCTTTCTTGTAGTTCCGGTCAATCACGTCTAACCCGTTAGACTTGGCGATAGTCGCCTCAAGAAAAGATACCGGATGCTCCTGAAGCTTTCCGGAAGAGTCCCTGAATATGGCAATGTGATGATTGTTGCCAGTAGTCACAAAATCAGCCCCTATTGTTTTACCGGCATCGTCAATGATAGGCTTGCCATCTTTGTTCCTCTTGATTCTGACGGGAACCGGATTCGCGGGACCTGACACAGTTACTCTTTTGATAGCGATTCCCTTCTCTTTATTTAGCCAAATAGGATTCTCGTCAAGATTCGCGAAAGCTTTTTCCGCCTTGCCGCCGAATTCGTCCATGCGAGCCTGTAGAATCTCACGAATCTTTTTGTCAATGACTTTCTCTATCTTCAGAGAAGCGTCAACGGGTTTTCGGATAGTAAACTGTTGCCCCATAGTCACTGTCCTCACTTTGGCCGGGATCTGCTCCGAATGATGTTCATCAACCCATATCGGATTCTTTTCCGGAGAATTTTTGCCGGTGAAAGCCTTCTTGGGATCTCCGCCAAACTCCTCCAGCCTTCGCGCAAGGGCGTCCCTGAACTGTTTCTTGCAGACAGTCAAGATCTTTTCGGAATTGAATGAACCACCTATCTTTTCGTCCTTGGTCACATATTCCAGGCTGTTCCCATAGATGGTTTCATTGTGCAACGGCCCCCGAGGCGTAAGTTGAACCTTCTTGTTTACCCCTCCCTTGTTCTTTGTCACGTTGACGTTTCTTGTGCAGACCTTGTTCTTTGCCTTGAAGGAGATGAGAATGTCGCTCAATTGCTCTTTCGCTTTTGTACGGAACTTGTCCAAAGGGATCGGTGGGACAAAGCGGTATTTATCGTTGCCGTCCTTGTAAAGGAACCTGTCCTGCAAAGCTTTGACGATGCCGTACCTGTCTCCGGCACTCATATTGCCGAACTTGATGTCATCAAGGTCGTAATCCCTGAGATCCAGATCCTTCTTGTCCCCAGAGACAGCATCAATTTTGGAGTTCAAGTGATTGAGGTACTGGATGAACTGCCGGCGGGTGAAAGCGATTGTCAACGCATCCATCGCGTGATGGCGATGGTCATTTCGTTTTGTCCAGTCTTGGATGAACGGTATTCTGCGTCCGTCCTTGTCCTCCCTGACACCGGTAAGGCCCAACCTGGCATACTTCTCCCAGTTCAGCTCCTGCATCACATTCACAAGCTGCCAGTCTTCACGGAGCCTCGCTGTCACAGAGCCTGTTGTCGGGACAACGAATTTGACAAGTGACTCAAGGATCTCCCTTGCTTTCTTGGCGATATACTGACTGTCACGAAGTTCTCTGTTGATGAAATCTTCCGGAATATCCTTGCCCTCCATCAGCAGCCAATTGGCCTTTGTCTTGGAGATCCCCTTGTCAATCAGACCTTTGACTCTGTCACGGTAAGCCTGGATTCCGGTTTCATCATATTTCGATTTGACATAGTCCATTGCCGTTGCCTTTCCTTTCTCAAGATTGCACTGCCTTGATTCAAGTGTCTTATTGCTAAAGGAGTCATTGAATATGAGGGCTTGCGGGATTATATGCTCAATGTCAAATTCTTTGGAGAACAACTTGTCTTTAGGAATATAAGTGTTGCTATAAAGGGTTTTGAACCCGTTCTGCGCCAGTTCTTGGTATAGACGATAACGTATGATGTCGTTACGTGTCGGAAACGGGAGGAAGAATGGCTCGCCTTTTAGTATCTCGATTATTCTCTGGCTTTCTGCGGTCGCGGATGCTATGTCCCTTTGTGCCTCCTCTCTTTCTTTCGCGCTCTTTTTCAGTTCTCTGGCCATTTCGATGCGGATTTCGTCAGGCTTGCCATAGACATCTATGACGGAATTCACAACATTGATCATCTGGTTGAGTATTTTCTCGACCACAGGGTTGCGGAGACTGTTCTTCGGCAGAAGGGAGAGGCGGTCTGAATATTCCTTGGAGTCAAGCTCTTCTTTGGTCAGCGAGCGCTTTGAGTGACGGTAACCGGCCATCGTGCAGGCGGCGCTATATTCAAGACCATCTTTCATATACGGCAGGATCTTCCTCATCGCCTTCGCGCTCAGGCTGCCATAGTCGGGAAGGAAGGTGCAGGTGGCAAGTATCTTTGCCGATTCCTCATCCATAGAGCACAGGTCCATTATGCATTTCACAAGCGATTCATTCCCGCTTGCGGACTTATCACCTTCATAGGAATATAGCAGGTGCCATAGCCTGTAGGAGTCTTGATTCTCAAATTCCGGAGAGGCAAGCGAGGAATCGAAATGAAGGAATCCTGTCTTGAATCCCTGCTTTTTGAAGATTTCCTCGACCCTGTCCATTTGGTCTTCCGAAGAGAGTTTCGCGAGATCCGTGTCGTCATATCCCAAGTTCCCGGCAATCCTGAAGCATGCTTTCATCAAGGCCGCCATTGTGCGGTTGCCGTCAACTTCCTTGAAATTGACGCTCAGTCCCTTTGTGGTCTTGAACAGATGTTTGAGAAGATCGCTGTCTTTGAGTTTGTCCTTGAACATCAACTCTTTTGCGATGACGGACTTCTCTTCGTCATCAAGGGCGGCTCCGTTGACCAAGATATTGTTGATTGTCTGCCAGACCTTGAATTCCTGGAACAAAGGAGAGGAACGCGGACATACTCGTGGCCCGATGTTCTTTTCCTTCTTTACTCCATCAACGGTGACCTCTACCTTTCTGGTCTCGAGCTCGCATAGGCATATAAGCCCTTTCTGGCTTTTCAGCGGACGCTGATAGAAGATGATTATGTCCCGGAGTCTCTTTTTCAGTTCGGGGGTAAGTTCGATGTGATATTTCGACTGTTCGGTCCAGATTCTTTCAAACTCATCAAGATAGTCCTGCCTGTAGAACACAATATTCTTCAAGCTATTGTTTGGGTTCTCCTCTATTCTCTTCAGCAGCATCTGGCCAACGGTCAGATTATTGAAATAGAGATCTTTGCTTCTGTCGCTAATCTTGCTTAGAAGACCACTGAGAGAGGCTTTCTGTCCGTTGATTTCCTGTAGGGTGCAGGTCAGGACTTCCAGATCCACTTCCTGTGTGGCAGCCAAATGCCTATAGCGGTAGGCTTCTATCAGTCTTTCCTTTCCTGTGAATTTGCTTTTCAGTCCTTGGATGCCCAGCTCGTCACGACAGATCGCCCAGGTCTGGCTCTTGTTTCTGTCAGACAGCCTCATGTAAAGTTCGTCGGTTAATTCAGGATGAAAGGATTTCTGGAGTGTCCATATCCTGTCGAACTCATCCTGCAAGTCAGACTTATAGAACTCAGGAATAGCGTACTTGCCTTCAAGCATACGCTGATAGACATATTCCCCGGGAGTCAATCCTTTGTCGTACATCTCCTTGGCGACCGCCATTCCATCAATAGCCTGCCCGTCTTCGCTCGAAACCGCTTTTCTGGAGCTCTTGTAACCCCTCTTCTTATTTATCTGTAGTAAGATTCTCGCCAGGTCGCCAAGAGTAACCTCCTCCGATGCGGACTTTGCCCTAAGCCGCAATGTGCGGAAAGTTGACCCTGGGCCAGTCTCTGAAAATATGAAGTCGTCGCCAATCCATCCCGCATCCTTCAGTTCCTCAATCAAGGCCTGTCTTCTTAGTTTATACCTTTGGAGATTTCGACGCATTCCTCTCTTTAGAGTCCTTTCGGCATTCGTAGTGATACTTTTGCCCTTCTCAAAACTCGTCCTTTCATCCACTGTGAGGGGGACGACACGGACACCGAGTCTGACAATCTCTGATTTCTCGTCAGAGAATGGCTCAGCTTCCTTAACCAATGCCCAGCCTATGCTGGTAGTTCCGAGATCTAATCCAAGAATGGTTTTCATACGAGTGTGTTGTATTATGATACGTGGTTGATTCAAGACTCTATGGTCTTTATCCGCTAATTTAGAAAGAAATATTTTGATATTCGCATCTTTTCACTAAATTTGTCGCATCTGAAGCAATTCACAATAAGGATTATTCCGTTGTGAAAACACTCAAGGCGGGGAGCGTATGCTTCTCGTCTTTTTTATTTCAGAAGAATGCGATTCGTGCTTGATGTATATGCGGAGTAGCATACGGTTTTGTATAGGTGAGGTGGCGAGTATATGGCTGATAATCAATTGCTAGGCCTGCTTCCTTTGGTTTGATTTGCCTGAAGATGGAACCTTATGTTGCTGATTGATAGAAAATTATGCGCCACCGACTCGGGATCGATGAGTGGCTGTTAACGTGTTTACGGTCAGATGAATGTTCCATCGTCCTTGGCATGAATCAGAGAAAATCATTACCTTTGCACTGCATTCCTTGGTGCAGTGAACCACTCTGCAAATATGGGGTTTGCAAGGAACAAATTTAAAATGGAGAGCAGATGATACTAAAAGATCAGATCGAGGCTCTGCATCAGCGGTTGGAGACGTTGGGGAGGTGTCTTTGACATCCCTGCGAAACGTGGGCAGGTAGCCGCATTGCAGAGGAAGACTGAGTCACCGGGCTTTTGGAACGACCCGAAGGCCGCCGAGGTCTTCATGAAGAATCTTAACAGTGTAAAGTCTTGGGTGACAGGCTTTGATAAGGCCTCCACCGAGGTGGAGGACCTTGATGTCTTGTACGATTTCGCAAAGGAGAGTCTAGGCGGAAGCACGGACGAGACAGTCACTACCGAGGAGACGAGGGAACTTGACGAGGCATATTCAAAGGCGGTTGAGGAAATTGAGGCATTGGAGCTTAGGAATATGTTGGGTGCGGAGGGGGACAACCTCGGAGCCGTGCTGACGATCAATTCCGGAGCTGGCGGCACCGAGGCGAACGACTGGAGCGCGATGCTGATGAGGATGTACATGCGCTGGGGCGAGAGGAACGGCTACAAAGTGACTGTCACTGACCTTCTTGAAGGCGATGAGGCCGGAATAAAGTCGGCCACCATCCAGGTTGAGGGTGACTACGCCTACGGCTATCTCAAGGCCGAGAACGGAGTGCACAGGCTCGTGCGCCTTTCCCCGTTCAACGCCCAGGGCAAACGGCAGACCACATTCTCGTCTGTCTTCGTGTACCCGCTTGTTGACGACACGATCAACATCGAGATAAACCCTTCAGATCTGGAATGGGACACTTTCCGCTCGGGCGGCCACGGAGGCCAGAACGTCAACAAGGTTGAGACCGGCGTTCGCGTGCGGCATATTCCTTCAGGAATAGTCGTTGAGAACACCGAGTCCCGTTTCCAGCAGGACAACAGGCAGAACGCGCTGCGAATCCTTCGCTCAAGGCTTTACGACCTTGAACTGAAGAAGCGTCAGGAGAAGCAGGCCGAGATCGAGGGCACGAAGAAGAAGATCGAGTGGGGTTCCCAGATCCGCTCCTATGTCCTTCATCCGTACAAGATGGTCAAGGACCTGCGGACGGGATATTCAACCGCTGACACGCAAGGCGTGCTGGACGGTGACCTGAACGAGTTCATGAAGCGTTATCTGATGCAGGAGGGTTCCGGCGGCGCCACGGCTCCGATAGAGGATATTGACTGATAATCACTAAAATATTTCATTAATATGGCTGAATTCAAATATGCTCCGATGTTCCAGTTGGGACCGGACACAACAGAGTACTACAAGCTGACAAGCGAAGGTGTGTCTCTTGGGGATTTCGAGGGCCATCCTATCCTCAAGGTGGCTCCCGAGGCTTTGACAAAGCTTGCCAATGCCGCTTTCAGGGATGTCAACTTCCTTTTGAGGCCGGCTCACAACCAGCAGGTGGGCAAGATCTTGAGCGATCCGGAGGCCTCCGACAACGACAAATATGTAGCCCTGCGATTCCTGCGCAACGCCGAGGTCGCGGCCAAAGGCCAGCTTCCTTTCTGCCAGGACACCGGCACGGCAATCATCCACGGAGAGAAAGGCCAGCAGGTCTGGACCGGATTCGATGACGCCGAGGCACTCTCCAAGGGAGTCTACAAGACCTACACCGAGGAGAATCTTCGCTACAGCCAGAACGCCCCTCTGGACATGTACAAGGAGGTCAACACGAAGTGCAACCTTCCGGCCCAGATCGACATCGAGGCCGATGAGGGTATGGAATACAGGTTCCTCTGCGTCGTAAAGGGTGGCGGATCCGCCAACAAGACCTATCTCTACCAGATGACAAAGGCCGTGCTCAATCCTGGCACTCTCGTGCCTTTCCTCGTGGAGAAGATGAAGACTCTCGGAACTGCTGCCTGCCCTCCTTACCATATCGCTTTCGTTATTGGTGGCACATCGGCCGAGAAGAACCTTCTGACAGTCAAGCTGGCTTCAACACATTACTATGACGCTCTCCCTACCACAGGTGACGAGACCGGACGCGCTTTCCGTGATGTTGAACTGGAGAAGCAGGTGCTTGAGGAAGCCTACAAGATCGGTCTTGGAGCACAGTTCGGAGGCAAATATTTCGCCCATGACGTCCGGATCATCCGTCTTCCGCGCCACGGTGCTAGCTGCCCGATCGGCCTTGGAGTGAGCTGCTCGGCCGACCGCAACATCAAGGCGAAGATCAACAAGGACGGAGTGTGGATCGAGAAACTGGACGATAATCCAACTCGTTGGATTCCGGAGTCTTTGCGTAACGCCGGAGAGGGTGAGGGCGTTGTCGTTGACCTCGACAAGCCGATGAGCGAGATCTGCAAACTCCTGAGCAAGTACCCTGTCTCAACCCGCCTGAGCCTCAACGGGACCATCATCGTGGCCCGTGACATCGCGCATGCCCGTCTGAAGGAAAGACTTGACAGGGGCGAGGATCTTCCGCAGTACTTCAAGGATCATCCTGTCTTCTACGCTGGTCCTGCCAAGACCCCTAAGGGAATGGCCTGCGGCTCGATGGGTCCTACCACGGCAAACCGTATGGACCCTTACGTCGATCTCTTCCAGGATCACGGCGGCAGCATGATCATGATCGCCAAGGGCAACCGTACCCAGGCTGTCACCGACGCGTGCAAGAAGCACGGCGGCTTCTACCTCGGCTCAATCGGCGGTCCCGCCGCCATTCTCTCCTACGAGAGCATCAAGAGCATCGAATGCGTTGAGTATCCGGATCTTGGGATGGAGGCGATCTGGAAGATCCGCGTTGAGAACTTCCCTGCGTTCATCCTCGTTGATGACAAGGGTAATGACTTCTTCAAACAGTTTGGTCTGTAATACGTTGAATAGTTGAGTTGCCGCACTGTCGCCAAATGTCAGAGGCAACACTTTTATATTCAAAAGAATTAGGATGAAGAATATTATCACCCTGATGATTGCGGTTGTGCTGCCTGTCCTTATGGTGGCGCGGCCGCAATCTTCTTTTAAGTTGGATTGGGCATCAACGGGCTCGCATTGTGTCATCGGTGCCGCTCCGTCCTTGGAGTTGCAGAAAAAGGCCTTCAACCATTCTGCTTGGCGTGGGGAGAAAGTGTTTGCTCAAGCAGTGATCTCGTCCGACTCAGAGCTGAAGGACGTGACTTTGTCTGTTTCCGATCTGCGTAACGGGAAGTCTGTAATTTCCTCGGAGAACATCCGGCTCCAGTTTGTCAGTTTCGTTGTCTCGGATCTTCTGGACTCCACTAAATTTGGCCAGTGTGGCTCGCGAGAGGACAAATCCCAATGGGGCGAAGTTCTTGTCGCTGATGTGCTTGACATCAAGGAATCTATGAATATTCCTGCAGGGCGCAGGCAACCGGTCTGGATGACAGTCAATGTGCCGTCCGATGCGAGTCCCGGAAAGTACAGAGGGCGGCTGACGGTGTCCTCAGGCAATGCCAAATCCCGGAGTCTTCCTGTGGAACTGGTCGTGTCCGGGCATATTCTTCCACCGGCCCGCGATTGGGCATTCCATCTGGATCTGTGGCAGAATCCATATTCAGTGGCCCGCTATGCGGGTGTTCCGCTTTGGAGTGACGCTCATTTCGAGGCTATGCGTCCGGTGATGAAGATGCTTGCGGATGCCGGGCAGAAGTCAGTCACGGCCACCATCATGAACCGTCCCTGGAACGGTCAGACCGAAGATGCGTTCGGCTCGATGGTCACTAAGATCCGCCGCATAGATGGCACTTGGCTTTACGACTACACTATCTTCGACCGTTGGGTGGAGTTTATGTCCTCACTTGGCATAGACAAGCAGATCAACTGTTACTCAATGATTCCGTGGGCTTTGGAGTTTGATTTCTACGATCAGGCAACATCTTCGAGCACAACAATCCAGGCCACTCCCGGTAGTCCTGAGTACAATGAATATTGGGGTTCATTCATTGCTGACTTCGCCCGTCATCTGAAGTCCAAAGGTTGGTTCGAGAAGGCCATGATTGCTATGGACGAGCGTCCTTTGGAGTCGATGCAGGCGGTCTTGTCACTTATCCGAAGGGTCGAGCCGGATTTCAAGATCTCCCTTGCCGGAAGTTATCACGCGCCTGTGATTTACGACATCGCGGATTTCAGTGAGACATTCTCCGGCAAGAAAGAATTTCCGGAATCCGTCAAGTCAAAAAGAAAGGAACTTGGTTTGACGACGACGTTCTACACCTGCTGCGCTGAGGCTCATCCGAACCTATTCGTGATCTCCGACCCTGACGAAGCCACATGGCTTGGATGGTTTGCCCATGCCGAGAACTATGACGGCTACCTCCGTTGGGCCTACAACAGCTGGACTGCTGATCCGCTGACTGATACCCGTTTCCGCACCTGGCCTGCCGGTGACTCTTTTGCGGTCTATCCGGGCGGTCGCAGCAGCGTGCATTTCGCCAAGCTCACCGAGGGGATCCAGGATTTCGAGAAGGTCCGCATCCTTCGTGCCCAATGGCAGAAGGATGGTGATGAGACCAAACTCAGCCAACTAGCCGAAATCCTTAAGCCTTTCACGTCCGAGAAGATTCTCGAAGAAGGACCGACCAAAGTCCTCACCACCGCTAAGTCGTTCCTTGACAGGCAATAGTGTGGAATATTATACAATTATCTCCGGAGAGAGTCATTTTCTCCGGACATTTCCCCTTGCTATACGATGACCTTTCGTTTATGTTATGTGAATAAAAACCGAGGGGTGAAGCGGAGAGCCTTACGGCCCAGAGCGAGAAATGACTACAGAAATCACCCTAAAGACGTCTGTAGTGGCTTCGCACTCTCTCAACCTTGCCGAAACTTACTCGCCTGTAGGCTCGTACCCTGACAAGTCTGATAATCCCCACCTCAATGGCGACTATCACAAGATGTTGGCTTGTTCTCATTTGTTAAACATTATAAATTGGTGAAAGGTGAGAGAACAACGGTCCTTGTTTGTAGTACCCCCTCGGTATGTGACAATAAAAACAAAAAGCAAGCATCCCTTTAGGGAAAAGATGCTTGCTTTTACTTTCCTTTTTCCAATTAATGTTTAACAATGCAAATCTAAGGATCTTTTTTCGTTATGCCAAGAGAACTTTGAAAAAATAATGATGGGCACATGCTTTGTAAAGAGCGGTTGGTTGGTGGGAAGAACGTTTTCGCACCAAAATGCTCCCGTCATAGTGAAATTTCACTGCGACGGGAGCGATATTGCCTAAAAATGATCTTGTCGTGGCTTACTGATTCTCTTGAGCGACGGTTATGGGGTAAAATGCTACCCGAGGGTGTCCGTTGGCACCCTTGGGTAGCAGTATTATGCAAAAATGCCACTGAGATAGGCCATCGAAAGGAGGGTGATGAGGCCAAGCTGGCCGCCCTCTCCGCGACGCTAAAGAACTTCACTGCCGAGAAGATTCTTGTAGAAGGTCCTGCCAAAGCCCTTGCCGCCGCGAAGTCGTTCCTTGACAATCAGTAATAGAGCAGCTGTCTTCATCCGGTTTTATATCTTGACATTCAAACAAATCGCGTGAAATCAGGGGTTTTCATCCTGAACTGGCTGTCAGATTTCCACCATGTCCGCTGATTGCCAATGTTTTCATGAATGAACCTTAAATGAACTTGATTGTAACGATTTTAATGTCTATTTTTGCATAAACAACAAGAGCAATTCTAACTACTTAAGGCGCCGGGATGACTAAAAGACATTCCGGCGCATATTTTTAGGCACTTCCTTGGATTGTTCATAAGAAGCTTGGTCGGCGATGTTTCTGATACCTAAAGAGATGCAATCCTTTTTATCATTCTGATGAAATTTTTTAGTACATTGTCATGCAAGGTATTCAAAATTTTTTATATCTTTGCATTGTAAAATTAATTGCAAAGCAAGGCTTTCTGAGGTAAATCTTGGCTTTTGATAATATTAAAATATTTATAAATAACATATTACAAAAATGAAGAAAGTCGTAAACGTCAGTGTCGGTGGCAGAAGTTTTTCTTTGGACGAGGATGCTTATGCGAGACTTACCACTTATTTTGATCACTTCAAGGCCCGTCTGGATCGCGACACTCAGTCCGCAAAGGAGGAAGTGATGGCGGATCTGGAGAACCGGATCGCGGAACTCTTTGATCAGGGGACAGGTGGAGCATCCTATCGGGTCGTGAATCTGGCACTTGTCGCTAAGGTCGTGGAGCAGCTTGGCATGCCGGACGGTTCGAAGGAACCTTATCCGGCATATTCGGAAAATAATGCGTCGGAGCAGGAGACCAACTTCGGGATGGACAATGAGTATCCTGGCTCGAATCCCGGAAGTGGCCCTGACTTTTCCTATAATGGCGCGCAGGGGACAATTCGTCGCAGACTTTTCCGCGACATGGACAACAAGACGATAGGAGGTGTCTGCTCCGGGTTGGCGGCGTTTCTAAACATTGACATCACATTAGTAAGAATCCTTGCTCTCTTGGCCTTGCTGCTTTGGGGAACCGGACTGCTTGTCTATCTCGTGTTGTGGATAGTCGTGCCTCCGGCGAGGACTCCGGCGGAAAAGTGCGAGATGAGAGGTTTTGAGCCGACAGCGGAAAACATGGCGAGATTCAGCCAAGGGAGGGGAGGTTATGGAAAATAGCGCCGACAATGTACGTTCCCAGATGCGCAAGGGTGTGCTTGAATATTGCATCCTGAGCATCCTGGCACGCAAGGAGGCCTACGCTTCCTCGATTCTGGAGGACCTGAAATCAGCGAATATGATAGTGGTCGAGGGCACGCTCTACCCGCTTCTGATCCGCCAGAAGAACCAAGGACTTCTGTCGTACCGTTGGGAGGAATCAACCCAGGGGCCTCCGCGGAAATATTACTGCATCACCGAGAAGGGCCGTCAGCAGCTTCGCGAGATGGACCAGGCGTGGAAGGAGATAGTTGAGACCATCAGAACCATAAAACAATGAATATGAAGCATCTGCTTCTTAATATATTGAAAAGACAATGAAACAAGTTGAATATGTCAGCATCGGCGGCTATGTGTTCTCTTTGGAGGATAACGCAAGTCGCGCCGCCAAGGAATATCTTGACCAACTCAATGCTTTCTATTCCAGAAAAGAGAGCGGTACCGAGGTGATGGAGGGAATAGAGGAACGGATGGCCGAACTGCTTTTGGAAAAGAGCGGAAAGGGTGGTGTTGTGACGCTTGCCATGGTTGAGAACGTGATCTCGATCCTTGGCCGTCCGGAGACTATTGAGGAGGAGTCTTCTGACGCTGAGTCTTCCGGAGCGCCCAGCCATACATCAAAGCCATCTGCGGATGCCGCCTCCAGACCACACCGCAGACTCTACCGCGATCCCGCCAATGGAAAACTGGCCGGAGTATGCAGTGGCCTGGCCACCTATCTAAATGTGGATCCGGCCATATTCAGAATCCTCTTCATCGTCCTGACCTTGTTGGGTGGTCTTAACTTCCGTTTCTGGCCGCTTGAGCCGTGGATTCACATTTCCGTTCCGTTGGTTTACATCATCCTCTGGATATGCATGCCGGCCGTGAAGACGGTCCGCCAGCGTGATGAACTAAGAGGCGAGGGAGGTACCGTCGATGACATCAGTGAGCGTGTCCGAAACACACTTCGTGAGGAGACAAAGGCTTATGATCCGCAGGCATGGAAGAATGTCAGCAGGATATTCTCCGTCATTTTCGGAGTCCTCCTTCTTTTGGCCGGAGTCGCCGGCACAGCATTCCTGTGCTCACTCTGGTGGGGCGGTGAGATTATGGGCAACAGCTTCTTCTACAACAAATTCATTGAGCACATAGCCATCGAGGCACCAGAAATCATTTCTTTCATCTCCGTTCCGATCGTCAGGATCGCCGCTATCCTTGTGGTTGCCATTCCATTCTTTGGGATGCTCTCTAGTGGCGTGATGCTCATCTTCGGCTTGAAATCCCCGAAATGGCACCCAGGCTTCATCCTGTTCGTCATCTGGCTGATCATTCTGGTCGCCCTCTCGGTATCATCCTTGATGACCTTCGCCGTAATCGACTGAAACTCTTAAGTTTAATATTGATAATGTAGAAATTGCCGGACAACCATTAATAGGATTGCCCGGCAATTCGTTTAAATAATAAACAGGAGACTAAGTTTTTTTTCAGTCTCCTGTTTATAAAATCCAATTCCCTATTGTTCAGGGAACATATTCATTAAAAGAACTCCTCTGTGTTCTTGTCGAGGTTGTCGGAGTGGTCTTCGGTGTTGGCGTTCAGGTCGTTCTTCGGACCGAAGTTCCGGTTGCCGCCGTTCCTGCGGTCGAAGCCGCCCCTTCTGTCATCGCCGCCGCGACGGTCGAAACCGCCTCTACGGTCTCCACCTCTGCGGTCATCTCCGCCCCTGCGGTCGAAGCCACCTCTGCGGTCGCGGTCTCCGCCACGGTCGTTGCCTCCGCGCGGGCGGCGTTCCGGCTCTACGTAACCTTCCGGTTTAGGGGTGAGGGCACGCATGGAGAGTCTCATCTTGCCGGTCTTAGGGTCTATCTCAAGGAGTTTCACATCAACCTCCTGGCCTACTTTGAGCACATCCTCGACATTCTCTGTCTTGTTCCAGGCGATCTCGGACACGTGAAGGAGGCCTTCCTTGCCAGGGAGGATCTCGACGAAAGCTCCGAACTCAAGGATTGAGACAACCTTTCCGTGATAGGTCTTGCCGACCTCGGGAACAGCGCAGATGCCCTGGATCCAGTCGTAAGCCTTCTGCATGGCAGCGGCGTCGTTGGTCGCGATGTCCACAACACCCTTGCCGTCAACCTCGTCAATGGAGATGACAGCTCCGGTCTCGGCCTGGATCTTCTGTATGGTCTCGCCACCCTTGCCGATGACGGCTCCGATGAAGTCCTTGTCGATCTCGAATGACTTGATCCTCGGGACGAACGGCTTGTAGTCCTCGCGAGGCTTGTCGATGCACTTCATCATCTCACCCATGATGTGCATCCTGCCCTCGCGGGCCTGCTCAAGTGCCTTGGCGAGAACCTCGTAGGAGAGACCGTTGACCTTGATGTCCATCTGGGTCGCGGTGATGCCGTCCTTTGTGCCTGCCACCTTGAAGTCCATGTCTCCGAGATGATCCTCGTCTCCGAGGATGTCGGTCAGGATGGCGTAGCGGTCGTTAGGACGCTGCGCGTCAGTGATCAATCCCATCGCGATTCCGGCGACCGGCTTGCTGATCTGCACGCCGGCGTCCATAAGGGCGAGGCATCCTCCGCAGATCGAAGCCTGTGATGAAGAGCCGTTGGATTCAAGAATGTCCGAAACCACACGTACCGCATAAGGGAATTCCGGAGCCTTAGGCATGACAGCCTTGAGGGCCCTGAAAGCAAGGTTGCCGTGACCTACCTCGCGGCGGCCGACGCCTCTCTGGGCCTTGGCCTCGCCGGTCGCGAACGGAGGGAAGTTGTAGTGGAGGACGAACTGCTGGGTCTCCTGCACGAGAACCTCGTCCATCTCCTTCATGTCCATCTTTGTCCCGAGAGTGACGGAGGCCAGGGCCTGGGTCTCTCCACGGGTGAATATAGCCGAGCCGTGGGCGCAAGGGAGGCAGTCAACCTCGCACCAGATAGGACGTACCTGGGTGGTCTGGCGGCCATCCACGCGAAGACCCTCGTCGAGCACAAGGTTCCTCAGGGCCTCTCTCTGCTCGTGGCCGAAGTAGCGGTTGATCATCATCTTCTTCTCGTCCTGCTCCTCCTCGTTCAGCCCCAGGGACTCAATGCACTCCTTCTTTATGGCCTCGAAACCGTCCTCCCTCTCGTGCTTCGGCTTGGCGGACTTCGCGAGAGCGTAGCACTTCTCGTAGGCGAAATCGTGGATCCTCTTTCTGAGATCCTCGTTCTCGTCGTCGTGAGGGTAATCCCTCTTGACATCCTTGCCGAGCTCCTTGTTGAGCTCCTTCTGGATGCGGCAGTGCTTCTTGATCTCCTCGTGGGCGAACTTGATGGACTCAAGCATCACATCCTCGGAAACCTCCTTCATCTCACCCTCGACCATCATGATGTTCTCTTCTGTGGCGGCGACCATAAGCTCAAGGTCGGCCTTCTCCATCTCGCTGAAGTTAGGATTGATCTTGAACTCGCCGTCAATCCTTGCCACACGTACCTCTGATATTGGCCCCAGGAAAGGAATGTCGCTGGCTGCCAGAGCCGCTGATGCGGCGAGCCCTGCAAGAGCGTCAGGCTGGATGTCTTTCTCGGCTGAGATCAGCCATATGTTCACGAACACAGCGAGGTGGAAGTCGTCCGGGAAAAGAGGCCTGAGGGCCCTGTCCACAAGGCGGGAAATAAGAATCTCGTAGTCAGAGGCCTTGCCCTCTCTCTTCATGAATCCGCCAGGGAAACGTCCTGCGGAATAGAATTTTTCCTTGTAGTCCACCTGGAGAGGAAGGAAGTCTGTGTCTTCTGCCGCTTCTTTAGCGCATGTGACAGTGGCCAGGAGCATTGTGCCTCCCATCTTGACCACCGCCGAACCGTCTGCCTGCTTGGCAACTTTGCCGGTTTCGATCTCGATCACCCGACCGTCGGATAATTCGATCTTCTTTGTGATGATGTTCATTTTACTGTTTTTACCGCGTGTCCTCAACAAAATATATCTGAAAACTTCAGCGTCTTTCTTTAAATCGTGAAACCGTCCGCGCCAATATGCAGCCGCGGAGATTTCGTTTTAATAAAAAAGGGACGGCAGCGTCATGGAGCGCGGCCAATCCCTTTTCTGTTCCTATCGTGAATTTATCGACGGAGACCGAGCTCCTTGACGATTTTTCTGTATCTCTCGATGTCGATCTTCTGAAGATAGTCCAGAAGCTGACGCCTTTTACCTACGAGACGGAGAAGGGAACGGCGGGTGACAACATCCTTCTTGTTCTTCTTCACGTGCTCCGTGAGGTGATTGATACGGTAGGAAAATAAAGCAACTTGACTCTCTGGTGAGCCGGTGTCCGTATTAGACTTTCCGTACTTAGCGAAAATCTCTTGCTTCTTGTCGGCTTGTAAATACTCTGCCATTTTCGCAAAAAATTTTGTTGATGATTAATTAACGTCTTCTTTCCCGCACCCTGCGGAAAAGCATGCAAAGATAGGCATAATTTTCAGATAATCAAAATATTTTCTGAATATTCAATATTCATTCGCCACATCACCATTTCATTCTCCGTTTACCCAGAACTATCCTAATCCCGCATCATTGTCCGTCAGAAGCCATTTCCAGACCGGAATCAGCTCTATGACCTTGCCGGAACGCAGCTGGATTGTTCTTTCCTCATCAAATGTGATGACAATCATTTTTTCCAGAGTATGAATCCTGTCAAGACTTTCCAATGCGGACACCTCCCGCTCAAAGGTGTTCAGATCCTTTGTTGTGGAATAGCAAACCTGCACACCGGTGTTTATGTCCGGAATATAAAAATCAACCTCGACATTTTTATTCCAAAAATAAAGTCCATCCTCATAACACCTATGCAAATGAATGGCGCAAAGGTTTTCCAGCAGTGATGTTTCCGGATCATTTATAAATATATTCAACAACCCATTGTCAACGAAGTAATGCTTCTTCATCGTTTCTTTCTCCGCGAATTTGGAGGCGTAATTATCCACACTGAAAATCAGGCACGCATCCTTTGCGAACTTTGCATAATCCATAACAGAGGCCGGTGTCGTGCGCAAACCGACAGATTGTATCAGACGAGCTATCCTGTTATACGAAACCGGCTGCTTGACTGATTCCGCCAAGCGTTTGATTGTAAGGCGGACAGCCGTTTCGTTCTGAATGTGGTTCCTTTGCACGATATCACCGAGCAGGATCTTCTCGTACAGCCGGTTGAGCCACCGGCGCTTGTTCTGATACATCACCAGTTCAGGGAAGCCGCCCCAACGGAAATATTCATTGAAAGAATAAACCACATCATTCTTCTGCCGCCCATATATCCAATTCGCTCCCAAAGTGATTCCTTTCGCTCCCAGATACTCTTTGAATGAATATGGATATATGTCTGCGTCGAGATAGCGATTGCCCAGCACAGTCTCGATGTCCCTGCTGAGCATTTTGGCATTGCTGCCTGTAATATAGACTTGGTACTTCTGATTAGCAAGTCTTCTGGCAAAATGTTCCCACCCCTCAATGTTCTGAATTTCATCAAGAAACAGTATCGGCTTAGATGTGTACATCGTTGAATATGCCTGAAGAATCTCATCCAAACTCTCGGCCTTTACTGTGTCAAAAAGCCTCTCGTCATCAAAATTGACGTAAAGCATCTCGTTTATATCATGCCCTTCGGACAGCATCTGCCTTGCCCTTTGGTACAGCATGTACGACTTTCCGGCGTGACGCACACCCACCATCACATAGCGTCCGTTTTTCTCAAACTCAAACGGCCTCTCGTATAGTTCGACAGAAAGAATATCTTCCTGACCTTCCTTGATGATCATTTTTAGAATCTCCTTGTCCATAGCTCATTCTAATCAGCGGTGCAAATATATTATTTATATTCGCAGTATAAAAATATGGGCGAATCTTTTTACTGGCAATATAAAGATTACGATGGGGCAGTCCCTCTTAAGGGTGGATGACTGTCAGTACAACCGGTAGCCGCGCAGTGCCCGTTGCTTGGCGAGGTGGTCCGGGCAAATGGATTCGAGGAGGGCGTGGAACCGCGGGCCGTGGTTGGGGTGGCGGAGGTGGCAGAGCTCGTGGAGGATGACGTAGTCCCGAAGCTCGTCCGGAAGGCGCACCAGGTTGAGGTTCAGGTTGATGTTGCCTTTTATGGAGCAGCTTCCCCAGTTCGAGGAGTTGTGCTTGACGCGGACGGAATTATATTCAAATGAATATCTTTCCGCGAGTTCCCGCAGGCGCTTCGGCAGTACTTCTTTCGCCACTTTTCGCAGCTCTTCGATTTCTTCGGGGGAGGGAATATGCTCGGCTCCGATCCGTTCACGTTGCCGCGACTGGACTTTCAGGACCCAATCCTTTTTGGCAATGAAGAACTCCAGGCCGGTCTTGTACGGCACAAAGTAGGGTATCGTAACTGTAACGCCCCGGCGGGGATTCACTCGAAGTGTCACCCTGCGGGAGCGGACATTTTTCCGGATTATAACGGCTCCGGCATCCGGATCATCAAAGATTTTCTCCATTCTTTAAATCGTCCGCGCCCGGAATCACATCGCAGTTGCCCTGCGGCGAATCAGTCTTTATTCTTGCCAAATGCTTGACAGCCAAGAATAAGATTGCGGCGCTGACAATGAATATCATAACGTAGGTTCCTGTCGGGATAATGTCCAGAAGACTGGCATCCGCCCCAAGATCCTTGAACGCCGGCAGTTTCGATGACAGAACCGACACTGTGTTGTTTACGCAGTGCATAAGGACCGTGAGTTTCAGCGAGCCAGTCTTGTAATAGGCATAGCCGAAGAAGCTTCCGAGGATGAACGCGGAGAGTCCCTGCCAGAGATTGCCGTGGATCGTGGCGAAGAAGATCGCCGAGATCGCTATCGCCAGAGCCGGATTCATTCCTCTGCGGCTGCCGTCCTCTCCCGGCTCGCCCTTGCGGGAAAAGTTCAGAAGGCCCCTCAGCACGATTCCCCTGCACATCCACTCCTCGAGCACGGGAGCGAACACGCACATGCTCAGCAGACTGACCCAAAGAGGTCCGTCCAGCAACTGTTCCATGGTCCTGAGCAGAGTCTCATCCATATCCGGCATCAACGCCATCAGCGGCTCAAGCATCAACGCCAGTGCGATTGTCCCGAAAGCAATAAGGATGGCGGTAAGAGCACCGCCTCCTACGCCGAAGTGATTGCTGTCCAGAGCGTATCCCCTGTCGAATGTCGAGTTCCGCATGCTCTTGAGCCTTACGTACATCAGCAAAGGAATGAACTGGACCGGGTAAACGATAAGCATGCTGTAATAGAGCGGGAATCCCGGAGCGAAGAACAGAAGCCCCAGATTGACGAGACTTCCAAGGATCATTCCGGCCAAAAACCAGCCGAGCACAGCGAAAACACCGGCCACGCCCGGGGTGTACCAGGCGCAGCCGGAGAAAAGGTCGTAGTTCCTCTCGACCTTGCGTGGCCGCAGAAAGGACATTACTTCTTCCAGAGAGGTGTAGGGTAGACTCCCTTGTCAACGAGCTCCTGGAACTTGGCCACAACGCCGGGACGGTCTTCTTTGTAGGTCACGCCGAACCAGTGTGAGTCCGTGGAAAGAACCTCGCACTTGTAGCCGCTTTCCTTCATCAGGACATCGACAACGTAAGGGATGTAGAATTCCTTCTTGAGCTCGTTTATGTTCTTCTCAAGGAAACTGGTGAACACTTCTTCGCTCAGTTGGAAGTAGTCAGGGGTGAATCCCCACATATTCATTGAGCAGAGCGCCTTGCCGTCGAGTTCGACGTGGGTCTCGCCGTTGACGGAGTTGTCGCCATAGACCTTGCCGTCAGCCTCTTTGCCGATGTTCAGGTGCTCGGCTATTCCGGTCAGGTGAAGGTCCTTGTCGTAGTAGCAGATGCCGCGGGAGACCTTGCCGTAGTCGGAAAGGGTGTTGTCGAGCTCAAAGCCGACGATGCAGGAGGTGCCGGTCGTACCCTCGTGCGCCCTGAGCCAGTCGCCGAGGATCTTGAAAGAGTCCTTGCCGTAGTAGTCGTCGCCATTGATGACAGCGAACGGCTCGTGGATGACATCCTTGGCCATCAGCACGGCGTGGGCGGTTCCCCAAGGCTTCTGCCTTTCAGGGTTGAGCTTGAACCCGGAAGGAATCTTGTCAAGTTCCTGGATCACAAAGTCGAACTCAAGAGGAGTGCCGTCGGGGCATGTGATGCCGCTGTACTTCTCCTTGACTGTCTGCTCGAACTGCTCGCGGAAATATTCCCTGACGATGTAGACGACCTTGCCGAATCCGGCGTGAACGGCATCGTAGATTGAATAGTCGATGATGGTCTCTCCGTTAGGTCCGAGCCCGTCCATCTGCTTCAGGCCGCCGTAACGGCTTCCCATGCCTGCTGCGAGTACAAGAAGTGTGGGTTTCATTTTTTTTGAGTGTTAGTAAGTTCAATCAGTATCTTAATTTCACAAAAATAGTTAATTTTGTGCAAATATTGGTCTATAAATTGGGAAAGTTTAAGAAACTCTGGGACATCGCCAAGGATGACAAGAACGTAGAGAGACGTTCTTTTGTGCGTTATGCCATCTTTGCCTCTGTCGCTTTCATAATAATGGTCGGTTTTGTGAACCAGAACAACATCGTCCGCTGGATCAAGGCCGGTTTTGAGATCCGAGACCAGGAAAGACTTATCGAGCGTTACAACGCTGAGATCAAGCAGATGGACCGCAAGATTCATGGCCTTACCCACAGCAGGGACACCCTTGAGCGGTTCGCCCGTGAGAGTTTTGGATTCGCTGAGCCGGGCGATGATGTGTATGTGATTGAAAAATAATTTATTTACGGAAATATGGATTTTAATTCTCTTCTGGCGGTGTCTCCGATCGATGGTCGTTATGCTGCCAAGACAGCATCGTTGAGACAGTACTTCAGCGAGTTCGCCTTGATCCGCAACCGTGTACGGGTAGAGGTGGAATATTTCATCGCTTTGTGTGGGATCCCGTTGCCTCAGTTGGCTGGTTTTGGTGATGGCTCCGGGCTTACCCGTGACGAGCTTTTCTGCCGCCTGCGCCGGCTCTACCAGGCCATGACACCAGAGGACGCCCAGAGAGTAAAGGACATAGAGAAGGTCACCAACCACGATGTCAAGGCGGTAGAGTATTTTATAAAGGAGAATTTCAAATCTTTGGGAATATCCCGGTGGCAGGAGTTTGTCCATTTCGGACTGACATCCCAGGACATCAACAACACGGCCCAGCCGCTGATGCTCAAGGAGGCTCTGGAAAATGAATATCTTCCCGCGTTGGATGAGGTTGTCTCCATTCTGAAGGACGACGTGGAGGCCTGGAAGGATGTCCCGATGCTTGCAAGGACACACGGACAGCCTGCCACTCCGACAAGGCTAGGCAAGGAATTCCATGTTTTTGTGGCCAGGCTTGAGGAGCAGCTTCGCCAGTTCGGTCAGTTGACCTGGCCTGCCAAATTCGGAGGCGCGACCGGCAACATGAACGCCCACAAGGTGGCCTTCCCGGACATTGACTGGCCTGCCTTCGCTGACAGGTTCGTCTCATCGCTCGGATTGAGAAGGTCTTTCCCTACGACCCAGATAGACCACTACGACAATCTTGCGGCCATATTCGACTGCCTCCGCCGCATCAACACGATCCTGGTTGATCTCTGCCGCGACATCTGGACCTACATCTCCATGGAATATTTCCACCAGCAGGTAGCCAAGAACGAGGTCGGTTCCTCGGCCATGCCCCACAAGGTCAATCCGATTGATTTCGAGAACGCCGAGGGCAACCTGGGCATGGCGGACGCTGTGTTCACTTTCTTGTCGATGAAACTCCCGATCTCCAGGCTGCAGAGGGACCTGACCGACTCGACCGTCCAGCGCAACATCGGAGTCCCTGTGGCTCATGGAATGATCGCCCTCGCATCGCTTAAGAAAGGCCTTGGCAAGCTGATCCTGAACCGGCCGGCCATCGACGCTGACCTGCACCGCAACTGGGCCGTGGTCGCCGAGGCCATCCAGACCATCCTCCGCCGCGAGAACTACCCGAATCCGTACGAGACCCTGAAAAATCTTACCCGCACCGGCTCGGCAATCGATGAGAAGACCATTGAGGATTTTGTTGACACTTTGGATGTGGGCGATTCCGTCAAGGAGGAAATCCGCGCCATCACCCCGTGGAACTACACCGGCTTCTGATCTTCCACGCTTCATTATCAGGATGTTATCCGCCACTCATTCTATGTCAGTGAGTGGCGGATAACACGTTAATTATAAGATGGTTAACATCTCGTCTTTAGTGCGGATTCACTAAAGGTGAGAGCCTAAAACATTTATTATTAACGGTTTGTAAATCACGTCAATATTTCCTTCCAGCCTGAGATTGCTGACACTTTTAGAGTATCAGCAGAACGGCGAAGACGTAGAGCAAGAAGCCTTGGAAGCGGAGGCGTGTTTTGGTGCTGTGGTGCAGCATCTCCTCGGTAGGGTCGTCTTCTGCCATCTCGCGAAGGGTCTCTTCGGAAGGGATGTTTCTGCGGGAATATTTCCGGATGAGCTGGCCATCATTGAACCAAGTCGCGCCGCCGTTGGACCTGTTGAGGGTCATAAGCGTTTTCTTGTCGGCGAAATATGTCAATCCTGCCAACCGGGAGTGCGTCTCGGGTTCAATCGCCGGAAGCCTGTCAAACTGCTCCCTTGTGGTGGACACCAGCAGCAGGGGAGTGAACCCTGCTGCATCCGCGTCGCCAAGGGCATCGGCTATCTTAGCCCAGAATGATCCATTGGCCTTGACAGGATCGTAGACCGAGACCGTGAGGACATTGCCGACAGTGGCAAGCTCGTCCCTGTAGTTGCCATGAGAGTCTGAGAATGAAAGGTCCGGCTCGTTGTCCTTGACATCGGCGCCGTTGATGAAGATTGTCTCCGTGCGGACGTAGGTCCATGTCGAGTCCGGAAGTCTGTCCAGGTCGAATGCGCCTTCCTGGCCGTTCTTCTCGTAGATGATAGTTGATTTGTAGTGGCCGGTGGATCCGTTTTCCCCATCATCGTCCCGCGCCGCAAGCAGTTCGCTTCCGGGAGAGAAAGCGGTGTAGTCCACTAATGGAATGGATGTCAGGGAGTACGCAGTGAAGGCGATGATGGAGGCGGAGACAATGGCGAACGAGACGTGTTTCCGTTTCCTGTTCTTTCCGAAATGCTTGAACGGCAGGAATGCGGCCATCGCCAATGCCAGCAACACCAGATTCTTAAGGAATGTCTGGAAGTTGGTCAGATGGATGGCCTCTCCGAAGCAGCCGCAATCAGTAAGGCTGACAGGATTGAATATGGCCAGGAACAACGTCAGAACCGTAAAGAAGACAATCATCGCCGAGGTGATGATGGCAACCAGCCTACGCCATACTCCGCTGATCATCGCGGCCCCGAGGATGGCCTCGGCGAGCGCGAAAACCACAGCCGTGACCTTCGCCGCAGGCATCAGGAACGAGACATGAAAGAACCTGAAATATCCTTCCATGACCAATCCCGCCCCGACCGGATCAAGCAGCTTGAATATTCCGGCGAGCAGGAAAACAACCCCTATGATGAATGCGCACAGCCTTCTGAGCCTGAAGAAAAATTCGTTGTTCATTTGGTTTCGATATGTTCGTCAATAACTTCCTTGACCTTTGCGAATATCCCGTCCGGAGGCAGCATCTCCCCGAACTCGTCCGAGCAGTCGATCCTGATGAAATCCGGATCCATCGCGACCTGCTGCCTGTAAATGGCCTGAACCTGCCTCTGGAACTCTATGTCTGACTCATGGATGTCCTTGGACCCGTGGAGATATTCCCTGTCGCTGCCGGTTCTCGCCGATTCCAGCCTGCTCTCGACGAATGAGATAGGAACATCCAGGAATATGTTCAAGTCAGGCTTCGGGAGGCCGAAGCCGCCATATTCAGTGTCCATTATCCACTTGCGCAGTCTTTCTCTTTCCGCCATGTCATGGAGTTTGGCGCATTGGTAGGCGATGTTTGAGTAGACGTACCTGTCAAGCAGCACCGAACCGCCTTCCGCCAGGGTCTTCTTCATCTGCGGAGCGGCCCCGTGCCTGTCCTCGGCGAACAGCAGGGCGACCAGTTGAGGGTGCACGGCCTCGTTGCTGCCGAAATCCCCGCGCAGGAACCGGCTGATAAGATCCCCGTAGACGGGAGCGTCATATCTTGGAAAGTGGATATACTCCAACTCCGGGCATACCTTTTCGAGATAAGCCTTCAACTTCTTGACTTGCGTGGACTTGCCAGCGCCATCCAAACCTTCCAGAACGACCAGCATAGCGATTGATTTTTTATGGAGGTCTTGAGTCGTGGTCAAAACATCTTCCGAACCGCAAAGATATTCAATTTTTGTCTATTTTTGTCCAAAATTATTTCATTATGGGGAACAACGTATCAAGAAACATACAGGTGATGGGCATCGTCAATCTCACCGATGACTCCTTTTTCGCGGGCAGCCGCAACCTGCGTCCTGACGGGACCTTCGACGAGGAACTTTTCCGAGGCAGGATTGTGAATATGCTTGAGTCGGGAGCGGGCATACTCGATCTGGGGGCATGCTCGACCCGCCCGGGATCTGATTCGATCAGTGGGGAGGAAGAATGGAGGAGACTGGAGCCGGCCTTACGGATTCTTGCGGCTGAGCATGAGGGAGTCCGTGTCTCAATCGACACATTCCGCCCGGAGGTCGTGAGCAGAGCCTTTGACATCATAGGCCCTTTCATCGTGAACGATGTCAGCGGCGGATGCGGGGAGATGTGGTCGTTGCTCGGCCAGCTTGGATTGCCTTACATCGCCATGCACACCAGGGGAACTCCTAAGAATATGCAGAGTCTCACCGACTACGACAACGTCACCGAGGCTGTCCGAGAGTTCTTCGTCGGGATCGCCGCCGAGGCGGACAGGCACGGTGTGAAAGACTGGATCCTTGATCCGGGTTTCGGTTTCGCCAAGACCGTGGAGCAGAACTGGCAGCTGCTCCGCGAGATGTCCGTGCTTCAGGAGCTCGGCAAGGAGATTCTCGTGGGCCTTTCCCGCAAGAGTTTTCTGTTCAGACCTTTGGGCATCACTCCTGCCGAGGCCTTGCCCGCCACCCAGGTCGCTGACTTCATCGCATTGCAAAACGGAGCGGACATCCTCCGCGTCCATGATGTCGCCGAGGCTGTCCGCACCGTCAAACTCTATCGTCTTTTCAACGGCTGCGGTTTGTAAAAGGCAACAGAAATATTTTTTCCGGTTGAATCAACAGCCAGTCCGCGCCCGTTTCTTCAGGTAACGGATTTTTTGTGAATATGGCGGCACACAAGTACCGCACGGAACGCAATGAGACGCTTCAAGTATGCCGCCTGTGCTTTCTCGAAGTATAGGCGGCATGCTCCGCCATCCAACACGGACAAGAGAGCGTGATCATATGCCGGCATTTTACAATCGTGTCTGCAACAAGAACCGGAAAGACGCAAGGGCAAACCAGTCTCCGCGGGCTCAACCGGTTGGAACATATAAATCAAATATGATTATTTTGAATTTTTCCAAATTATGTCACTATTCAAAGAATTACACAACAACAACTTAACGGCTAATGTTAGCAAGGTTAATAATTTTAGTAAAATAATTTGGAAATACGGCGGGTAAAGGGATATCTTTGTAACCGGAGGCGGGAATCCGGCTTGAAACCGGATTGGCCGACAGATTTTTAAGTTTAATTTTTATTTTTTTGTGACAATGTAGATCTTTATCTTCAAGGCACAAAAAAAATGGAGCGCAAATCTTGGCGGATCAGAGCTCCATTCGGGTGCCACAGACTGGAAATTTAGGGATCAGTCGCCCCTGACGACACGCTATGGCGGTTCAAATGTAGGGATTAATTCTCAATCCCGCAAAAATACCCTACAAAATCGCTTTGCGCGACCGACGGCGCGCCCCCGGCAAAGGAGGGAGGCCACATTTCAATCCGGGCCGCAAACCCGGACAGGTCAAACCTGTGCATACCCGGGGCCTCCTGTGCCCTGACATGCGCAAAACGATAAACACAATGAATATTTTTAAATCTCTTCTGTCCGCGGACAGAGACAGCCTCTCGTCGAAGAGGCTGTGCGGAATCATCGGATGGCTGTGCTGCTCGGCCGTCCTGATCATGTGCACGGTGTGGGACCGTCAGGCCCCCGACATGATCTCAGCGATCCTCTACGCGTCCACCGCGCTGCTCGGAATCGACAGCGTGACGGACATCTGGAAGGGCAGTGTGACCATCAACAAGGACAAAAATGAAAAATAAAATCAAACAGCTCATCGCCTGCGCGGCGACATTCATCACGGCCTCCATGTCGATGGAGGCCCAGACCGCTCCGGTCTACAGCGTCCCGTCCCCAGAGGCGGCCAACCTCGGGACATACGGATCGGTTCCGGTAAGCCTTTTCACCGGCATCCCGGACATATCCGTGCCGGTCCATGACATGAGGGTCGGTTCCATGACGTTCCCCGTCTCGCTGAGGTACCACCTTGCCTCGGTCAAACCCAACCGGTACCCGGGCATTGTCGGCCTGGGCTGGAGCCTTCAGTGCGGAGGCTGCGTCACGCGCACCGTCCGGGGTGTCCCCGACGAGAAGATGACAGGGACGCATGAGAACGGATTCTATGGGCACCGCTCCCAAATGGCCGGCATCACGCCCGCACGGCTGGACAGCCTGACGAAAAACTGTTCCAATGCCGACGGGCCGGAGTGGTTCGAGCTCTCAGCGGACGAGTTCTCATTCAACTTCTTCGGACACAGCGGCAACTTCTATCTCAACCCTGAAGGCGGCTGGACCGTCGTCAGCGACGAGGACATCAAGGTAGAGTTTGACCCGGCAAAGGACTTCATGAACATATCCGGCCTCGACGGGCGCATCCCGAATGTCGGCAGCTGGCCGAACAGGGACGCCAACAGGCGCCATTTCATCAGGTTCACGTTGGTGACCCCGGACGGATGCAGGTTCACTTTCGGAGGCTCCGACGCCACGGATTTCAGCGTGCCGTACTACTCCAGAAAGAGCGGTGATCTCATAGCCACATCATGGCACCTGAGCGAGATAAAGACCCGGGACGGACGCACGGTCACATACCGGTACGCGGACGGCGGAGAAAGCGATCCCTACGACCTGATGGTCGACATAAGGTACAGCCCTAGCGTGTGCCTGACGACAGGATTACCGTCGTCGGGAGACAACGGCGTCAACACCGGACGGCGCGGGTTCACCGGATTTCTTCTTTTCCCGGCAAGACTCTGCCGCATCATCACGCCCAACGAGACACTGGAGTTCGAGTACAAGGCGGACTGGCGGTATGTTGACGCGTACTCGGAAAACCTCACCGGCGGCGCGTTGTACTGGAGCGGCGGCGGGAACTCAAGGACCTCACCCTGGCAGATGTCGGATTCTTCCCCGTGTGATCAGTTCGGGTTCCTTTTCCCTAATTTCAACAGCACGAACGACCGGGTCGCCAATGAAAGCATAGCGTCCCGCCTCATGGCGCACGCGCTTTACGGCATACGCATCGACAGGCCCGGAGATGGCGACACGTCCGTCCTTTTTGAATATCTTGAGGGGAATCACCGCAAACTTGAAAGGGTGGCCTGGAGAACAGGGCTGGCAGGCATCGAGACGACATACGAGGAGGGAGGAGGCGTGATGTACCCCTTCTATTCAATCCCCGCCGAGACCTCGGACCTTGACATGCCGGAATACAGGTTCGTCTACAATCCCGGCTGCATGTTGCATATTACAACAGGATGTGGAGCCTTGTCAGGTACGACGGCAGAGGGCGCGCGGCGCACACTGAGACGGCATACCCGGACGGCGGATGGGACACAGAGGACGTGGAGTACGACTTCCTCGGCAGCCCGGTGCGCCGGCATCTCGCACACCGGAAGGGGACCGGGACGGTCAGCGAGGACCTGACATACACCTACGACGACTCCGGGCGCCTGCTGGAGGTGCGCCATTCCCTGGACGGCGGGACTCCGGTCCTGCTCGCCAGAAACACCTATGACGAGCTGGGCCGGCTGTCAGGCACCGAAAGGGGCGGGAACGACGCACTTTCGTCCACATATTCCTACAACGTCCGCTCATGGCTGACAGGCATCGGCGGGACACTGTTCAGCGAGACCCTGCACTACAACGACCTGAGGTCCGCGCGGCTCGGGAGCGGCGACAGACGCTTCGGAGGCGATGTCTCCTCGATGGAATGGCGTGCCGGCGGCGATGGCGGCGACCGCAGCTACGACTTCGAATATGACGGCCTCGGCCGTCTCGTGTCGGCGGATTACGGCGAGCACGGGGACCATGTGACGGGATACGGCACGGGCTACAGCTACGACAATATGGGAAATTTGCTATCTTTGTCCCGCGAGGGCGACATGACCTCCTCGCGCAAGGGCATCGTGGACAACCTCACCATGACATACGACGGCTGCAGGCTCGTGTCCGTGGCGGACTCGGCCCCGGCCCCGGCAGTGGCGGGCTCGGCGGACTTCCGCGACGGGGCGTCCGGGGCCGTGGAGTACACCTACGACAGGAACGGCAACATGACCTCCGACCTGAACCGCGGGATCTCACGCGTCTCACACAACAGGCTGAACCGGCCCGCGAGGATCTGGCACTCCGGAGGCACGGAGACGTTCACATACCTTCCTGACGGCACGAAGCTGGAAAGGACCCTCTTCGGCAGGGACATGTCGCTGTCCAGGACAGAGTACCGGGGCAATCTGGTGTACGTGGACGGCTCACTGAAGCACATCCTGTTCGACGGCGGGCTGATCGACATGGGCGGGAAAAGTCCCGAGTACCTGTTCTTCCTTGAAGACCATCTGGGCAGCGTCAGGGTCGTCGCCAATCAGGACGGGAAGGCCGTCCAGGTGAACCACTACTACCCGTACGGCATGTCCTACGCGAGCGGCAGGATGTCCGGCAACGCCGTCTCCCACCCAATAACCGGCGACGGCGGACACGTGATCGGCGGAGATCTGGTGATCGGCGACAAGACCGGCGGCATGGAGCTGGCAAGGCCCGGTGACTCGCAGCCGTACCGCTTCCTCGGCAACGAGCTGTACACGGACAACTCCCTGGGACTCTATGACTTCAAAGCCCGATTGTACGACCCCGCACTCGGACGCTTCCTCTCACCGGACCCGATGGCGGAAAGGTATTATTCTATGAATCCGTATACGTATTGTGAGGGAAATCCAGCCATCTATGCGGATCCGGATGGCAGAAATCCTATCATAGGTGCATTGATTGGTGCAGGAATCGATTACTCTTTTCAAGTCTATAATAATATTAAAGACGGCAAGAGAGGTAAAGAAGCCTTTTGGGATAATATAGACTTCGCAAGTGTCGCTAAATCAGCAATTACACCTGGTAAAAAAATGAAAACAGTTGCGAAAGTGGGGGTAATAGTAGCTGGGAATCTTGCAGACGCTTTGTTTGATGTTAGGACAGATGGCGTAAAAATGAATAAGGATGTTGCTAAAGTTACAGAAACTACAATACTAGGTTCAGCGCTTGATGCCGCATCAGGTGGTCTAGGCGACTATTTGAGCACCGGCTCTGCTAAAGCCACGGCAAATTCTCATAAAGCTTCTTACAAAGCCATACATGACAGGAACATTGCAGGCAATTCGCCAACTTCGACAAAGGCCCAAAAAAAGGCTGCCTCTTCTGAAGCGGCCGCTCAGGTTGCAAGAGAGACGGAGATCGCTAGCCGTATCGCTGACGGCACTTACTCAGTTACCGAGCCAATCTTGAACAATGCCATAAAAAAACAAATTACCAATGAGAAACGTAAAGATTAAAAGCACGATAAAAAAGATCATGCTAGATTATGGTCTGTGGCCAGTGGCTGTTCTTATCTTGATCACTCCTTTCTGCATCCTTAATGGCAGACTTCGTGACCGAAAGATTATGGATGAAGGAATTAATGTAGAGGCTATCGTTGTTAGTTCTGAATTAGTGAGCAATCTTTGGTTTCATGGGAGGAAAATGAAAATATACTTTCATCTTAATGGAAAGTATGAAGAGCACTTTTTAGATATATGTCCTCAATTTTATTCACCCGCCACCATACCGGATATAAATGCAGGTGACACAATAATTGTCAGGACGATTCCAGGAAAACCAGACTATACGCAATATGTTTCAAAGCATATCAATAAAGAACATTAATGCTATGCCAATAATTTAGACTATTTTATGAGAAGGTGACGGAGTTAAACCGTCATCTTCTCTAATCACATAATCCTAAAAGGAATTCTCAATGGACGTGACGCAAAATAAATTATTGTCCCGCGAGGGTGCATTACCCACTCGCTCAAGGGCATCGTGAACGACATCTCGATGATATACTACAGTGACTCCATCAAGACCGGCGGCATGGAGTTGGCAAGGCCCGGGGACTCGCAGCCGTACCGCTTCCTCGGCAACGAGCTGTACACAGACAACTCCGTGGGACTATATGACTTCAAAGCCCGATTGTACGACCCCGCACTCGGACGCTTCCTCTCACCGGACCCGATGGCGGAAAGGTACCGTCACCTGTCCCCTTATGCCTACTGCGCCGGCAATCCGGTGGTTTATGTGGACAAGGACGGACAGGTAATCGGCCGGGTGGTTGTCGGTGCAGTGGTCGGCGCGGCGATAAACGGGGGCATCGCCCTTCTGTCCGGCGAGTCCGGAAGGGATGTGCTTGGCGCGGCCGCGCGAGGGGCTGTTGATGGCGGTCTGGCCGGCCTGACCTTCGGAATGTCCATGGGAACCACATTGGCGGGGAAAATCGCGGTCAGCGCGGCCGTCGGTGCAGTCACGAGCACCACGTCCAGCACCGTCGGCCAACTTGTAGAGAGCGGCACCGTGGATGCCAGAGAAGTCGCCACCGACGCGGCGGTCGGAGCGGTCGTTGGAGGTGCCTCACAGGTCTTTCCTTTTAATAAATTAGAGAAGGCATATAAAAAAGCAACAAGTAATCTTAGCCCATCTAATTATGTTGAGACGGCAAGAAAAGAAGTGCCTAATTCAACTTGACAGTGCAACACTGTCGAGTGTAAAGTTATACAATTTT